>UMIE01017738.1_pt1 | contig 10585 bp, 9 predicted proteins | sample 1965711 | NCBI WGS metagenome assembly UMIE01 (sample SAMEA4836116, study PRJEB28245) | human gut metagenome | biome: gut microbiome; material: fecal sample | place: Denmark | collected 2008 | reverse complement strand
ATTCATGCAATACCGATTTACACAAACTATTTTACACTCCCTTGTGCCGAGAATAAGGAGGCTTTATTTATGAAGGTGGTTTTATTAGCAGGTGGATTTGGTACACGAATTTCTGAAGAAAGTCAGTACAAACCAAAACCAATGATTGAAATTGGTGGAATGCCAATACTTTGGCATATTATGAAATGCTATAGTTATTATGGTTTCAATGAATTTATTATCTGTGCAGGATATAAACAACACTATATTAAGGAATGGTTTGCGGATTATTTTCTGCATACTTCTGATATTACATTTGATTTTACTCAGGGAAATAAGATTATTGTTCACAATCAACATAGTGAACCATGGAAAGTAACTGTCGTTGATACCGGATTAAATACTATGACTGGAGGACGAATTAAGAGAATTCAGCCATATGTTGGAAACCATCCATTTATGATGACATATGGCGATGGACTTTGTGATGTAAATATTGCTGAGCTTGTTAAATATCATAAGTCACATGGGAAGCTGGCCACACTTACCGCAGTTCAGCTTGAACAGTCCAAGGGTGTTCTTAATATTGGAGCAGATAATGCAGTTCATTCTTTCCGCGAAAAAGCAGCAAGAGATAGTGCTCCTATTAATGCAGGGTTTATGGTACTTCAGCCTGAAGTTTTTAATTATTTGGATGGAGATAGCTGTATTTTTGAAAGAGCACCTCTTGAGAGATTAGCCAAAGAAGGACAACTTATGAGCTATAAATATAAGGGATTCTGGCAGTGTATGGATACTAAACGTGAAAAAGATATTCTTGAAGAATTATGGGATTCTGGTAAAGCTCCCTGGAAAGTGTGGGATAAATGAAACTTGATATGAACTTCTATAAAGGGAAAAAGGTTCTGGTTACAGGACATACTGGGTTTAAAGGTACTTGGCTTTGTAAAATGCTTGAAATGGCTGGGGCAGAGGTTATAGGATATTCCCTGCCATCTCCTACAGAAGAAGGGGATAAAGTGTTTCGCCTTTCTGGAACTGAAGCAGATATGCACTCTGTGATAGGGGATATTCGGGATTATGAAAAATTACTTTCTGTATTTAAAATAGAAAAACCGGAAATTGTATTCCATTTAGCTGCTCAACCAATTGTTCTTGAAAGTTATCGAGACCCAGTGGGGACATATTCTTCAAATGTCATGGGGACAGTTCATGTGTTGGAATGCGTACGCCAGACAGGATGCGTTCGGTCTTTCCTGAATGTGACTACAGATAAAGTATATCGTAATAACGAATGGTTCTGGGGCTATCGGGAAAATGAACCTCTTGATGGATATGATCCGTATTCAAATAGTAAGAGTTGTTCTGAGCTTGTTACAGCCAGCTATAGAAGGAGTTTTTTCAAGGATAATTCTACTGCAATTTCTACAGCCAGAGCAGGTAATGTAATCGGCGGGGGAGATTTTGCAGAAAATAGAATTATACCTGACTGCATTCGCGCAGCTTATGGTGGAAAGCAAATTGAAGTAAGGAATCCATATTCAACACGTCCATATCAGTTTGTCCTGGAACCACTTTATGTATATCTGATGATAGCAGAAGCACAGTATATCGATAAAAAATATATAGGCTCTTACAATGTTGGCCCAGATGAGGAAGATTGTGTAACAACAGGTGAGTTAGTAAATCTGTTTTGTAAATCTTGGGGCGATGGTCTTACATGGATTGATAAATCTCAGGCCAACGCTCCACATGAAGCAAATTTTTTGAAGTTAGATTGTTCCAAGCTTAAATCTATTTTTGGTTGGACGCCTCGTTATCATATTGAGGAAACGATAGATCAAACTGTAGAATGGGCGAAAGTTTACAAAGATGGAAACGATATTAAGTCTTGCATGGAAAAGCAGATTACTTCATTTTTGAAAAAATGAGTTGACCTTTAGACAGATAAATAAGAGTTAATATCAGTCCGGACAAATATTTGGAAATGTTATTTTTATCGAACAAATTATTAGTTGATATCTAGGAGTTAAATATGACCAGTGAGGAATTAGCAAATAAAATACGTATTGATGCTATAAAAATGGTACATCATGCTCATGCATCCCATATTGGCGGAATACTCTCCTGTGCCGATATTGTAGCAGTTTTATATAATGATGTGGCCAATGTTTTCCCAAAGGAGCCAGAAAATCCGGAAAGAGATCGCATTGTTTTGAGCAAAGGCCATAATGGGGTTGCAATCTATGCGGCACTTGCAGAGAAAGGCTTTTTTGATAAAGATGCGTTGAAAACTTATGGAGATAATGGCGGTATTTTTTCTTGCCATATTTCTCATCATAATGTACCAGGTGTTGAAATCTCTACTGGTAGCTTGGGTCAAGGGGTAGGAGTAGCCTGCGGCATGGCTCTTAATGGTAAACTAAAAGGTAAAAAATATAAAGTTTATGCTATTGTTGGCGATGGTGAATGTGATGAAGGTGCTGTTTGGGAAATGGCTCTTCTTGCGGCACAGTATCATCTTGATAATTTTACGGTTATAGTCGATAGAAATCATATGCAAGCAATGGGTTTTTGTTCGGATGTCTTAAATACAGATCCTTTATCAGATAAATGGGAATCCTTTGGATGGACTGCTATTAATGTAAAAGATGGAAACAACCATAAGGCACTTAAGGAAGCTTTTAATAAACCTTCATTGGGATGCCCCAAAGTGATCATAGCAAATACTATAAAAGGTAAAGGTGTTTCCTTTATGGAAAACCAATTAATTTGGCATTATAGAGATCCACAGGGTGATGATTATATTAATGCATTAAAAGAACTGGGGGAGACAGATTTATGAGAAATCATGTTATTGCCGAATTAGTAAAACTTGCTCGTACAGATTCTCGGATTATGCTTGCTATTGCAGATTTAGGCTTTAATGTTGTTGAGGGGTTCCAGCAAGAATTTCCTGATCGTTTTATTAATGTTGGTATAGCGGAACAGAATCTTACTGCAGTGGCAGCAGGCTTAGCACATGAAGGAAATGCAGTCTTTACTTACTCCATTGGGAACTTTCCTACCTTGAGATGTATTGAACAAATTAGGAATATGGTTTGTTACCACCAGGCTAATGTAAAAATTTTAGCTGTGGGCGGTGGGTTTGCATATGGAACATTGGGAATGACGCATCATGCCACAGAAGATATTGCAATGATGCGCAGTTTGCCTAATATGAAAGTTTTTGTGCCAGCTGATGCAATTGAAGCTGTCTCATGTCTTCATGAAATGTGTAAATATGATGGACCGTGTTACTTAAGAATGGCCAGGGGACATGAACCAAACATCCATAGCGAACCAGATTATACAGTTATTGACATTCGGCATTTGTTGCCGATTGTTGAGGGAGGAAATAAAGTAGCTATTTTAGCAAGTGGAACCATATTATCTGAAGCAGTAAAATTACAGCAGATGTTATCTGATGCCGGAATATCAGGTTCAGTTTATTCAGTACCATCCATTAAGCCAATTGATGATGAAAGCATCAGAAAAATTTCGCAGACAGCTAAATTGATTATTACCATGGAAGAACATAATATAATCGGAGGACTTGGAGGTGCTGTTGCAGAAGTACTGAGTAGTCTTAGTAAACATGCTCCTTTACGGAGGTTTGGACTGCAAGACACCTTTACCAGTGAAGTGGGCAACCAAGACTATTTGAGGGACTATTATGGATTGAGTGCCAATAAGATTTATCCTTCAGTTATTAAGTTTTTTGAAAGGGAAAAATAATGAAAATTGCAGTAGTGGGGGCTACTAGTTTTATCGGATTAGAATTATTACGATCTTTAGTAAAAGAATCCAATGTTGAGCTTCTGGCAGTTGCCAGACAAACAAGTCCCAAAATCAAAGAAATTTTAAAGATTGGAAATAATATTAAATTAAAATACTTAACGCTACAGGAGTATGAACAGCTAGGAACAGTTCTCGGCCCGGTAGATTGCCTGGTTTATTTAACTTGGAATGGAACCAGAGGAACCTCTCGTGATGACCATGAATTACAGTCTTTTAATTATGAACAGGGAATAAAGGCTATTACATCTGTGATGAAAGCCGGATGTACCAAAATAATAACTGCTGGATCACAGGCTGAGTATGGTCCTTGGTTTATGGAGAGAAAAGAAACAGAAGAAGATATTCCTCATCCAAACACTGAATATGGTAAGTATAAGTTGAAATTTTATAACGAAGCGGTAAAGCTTGGTAAAATGTATCATACCAGGATAATTGAACCAAGATTTTTCAGTTTATATGGGCCGAAAGATTATGAAGGAACCATGATTATATCAATGCTTAAAAATATGCTGAAAAATAAGGACTGTAATTTAACTAAAGCTATTCAGACATGGGATTTCTTGTATATTTCAGATGCCATAAATGGGTTAATGCATCTTATAAGAAAAGATGTTGCTGAAGGGATATATAATTTTGGTTCCGGTGACAGCCATCCATTGAAGCATTATATTGAAATCATGCAAAAGTTGACCAATAGTAAAAGCAATTTAGGATATGGTGTTATTCCTTACCCCAATACTGGTATTGTAAATGTTAATCCTGATGTAAAGAAACTGAAGGATACGGGATGGAAACCGGAAGTAACTTTTGAACAAGGAATTCTGCAGATTATTGATTATCTGCAGGGTTAAATGGCTTTAGCAAAGGTAAAAAACTATATGAAAAGAGAAGCAAAAGAAAAGCAAAAATTAAAATTACTTGAACTTGAGGCAATAGACAAGTCTTGCTATAGTAAAACTTTGGAGCCAGCCTTTCCACAGTGCAGGAGAGCAATTGTTTTTGAATGTAGCGACTTTTTTGTCCCTTATCAGAGTGTTGTCCTTCAATCTTTGATTGATCATATTAGCCCGGAAGGCTTTTATGATATTGTTATTTTAACGCATGAGATTGATGCATATGATTGTAGATTGCTGACTGATATAACAAAAGGTAAAGCGAACGTCAGCTTACGTTTTTTTGATCCTACTAAAATTGTAAAAAACTTCATCAAGAAAGCTAAGTATAAATATCTGGATATTAATTACTACAGATTGGCTTTGCCATGGATTTTTAAAGAATATGACACCGTTTTAAATTTAGGCGCCGACATCGTAATACAGAAAGATATCTATGAAATCCTGAAATTAGAGTGGAAGGAATCAGAATATATGGCCGGTGTCATTGATTTGGGATATATTGGTAGACTTTCTTTGGATATTCCAATAAAAGAACTGGATTTAAAGGATCCAAATGGCTATGTTAATGCAGATGTACTTCTGTTTAATTTAGAGGCTATCCGCAATAATTTTACGCTTGATGAGGTTATGGGATTATGGCAAAAATATCATTTTAGATGTTCGGAGCAAGATGCTTTTAATGTGTTATATGATTGTCATATTCGTCATATGGATCTTCGGTGGAATTTATTTCCAGATAAAATGGCTTCAGTAGAACATATTGCGTATAACAATGATACTAATATATGTCTATGGGAAAAAAGCCTGAAGGATCCATGGATTATTCATTTTGCAGCTTATCCTAAACCTTGGGACTATCCTCTTGTAGGGTTTGGAGATAAGTGGTGGTACTATGCAAGAAAATCAATGTATTATGAGGAAATTCTAAGAAGAATGAGCGTCATAGCAGTACGTGGTGATCTTAGTCTTGGAAAAAAATGGATTCAAAAGGTGGGAGATATTTTTTTGCCAATTTTTCCACGAGACTCATTTTTCAGGAATATGTTTAAATACGTTTATTCAGTCTTTTTTTCTTTACCGGATAAGGAGTTTGGAAGGAAGTTTGGTAAACTTGGCGGGAAATAAATGAATCGTCAGGGGGAATATTATTGTATAGATTTATAATAGACATGAGTTTTTATCATCATTGGAATCAAATTATGGATTTAATAGAAGGTGAATTGCAAGAAATAATGATTTCAATATGGTAAAGAATTGGAGCTAATATTTTGGGAGCATTAGGATGCAAACTTACTGAAATTAATAAGCAAAGGATTGATTGGATTGATATTGCTAAAGGACTAGGTATTTTAGCAGTTATACTTGGTCATTGTCATCTTCCTGAAAAGGTATGGAATTCCATTTATTCTTGGCATATGCCAATATTTTTTGTGATTTCTGGATATTTTTATAGAATACAGCCTTTTGAGATATTAATTAAGAAAAAATTCAATTCACTTTTAAAACCATATTTTTATACATGTGGCACTATCGCATTAATAGAAGGTGTAAAGGCAGGGTTAGCTCGTCATAGTGTATGGGGAGCTATCAGAGACTGGTTATTAGGGGGGATATATGGGTCATATTTTGGGGTCAAATTCGGGTTTAATTTTATTGGCCCTATCTGGTTTTTACCAGCATTATTTTTTACATTTTTATTATTACATCTTTCTTTAAAATCAAGATATCCTTATGTTTGTGTGGCAATCTTATTTTTCTTAGGATATTGGGAAGTTAAGTTTATCGGACTACCAGGAAGTATTAATCAGGCCATGGTTGCATTACCTTATGCATATATTGGATATACCATAAAAAAATATAACCTGCTTCCAACTTTGGTTAATAAACGGGTCTTCTTTCCAATTTTAATTCTTTGGGGTATAGGAATAATGGATGGTTATGGGCATATAGATATTAACACTGTTTACTTTGGTAAAGGAGTAGGGGATTTTCTTTTTACTATTATTGCAGTTTTTATTCTTAAATTTTTCCTTTATACTTCAAAATAATCAGGTAATAAATAATATATTATCTTTTATTGGAAGAAACAGTTTGAAAATTTTATGCTTTCATAATATAGAGTGCATATCATTTCCATTTATAGAATTATTTAGTACTATCCCATTATTAAGTCATACTAGATTTATTTTCCCATTGAGGGCTTTATGGGCCATATCGAATACTATGATATTGAATTTTTCAAAGAAAGTGAATGCACGATTACGAAAAAATGATGTTTAATGATATTAATGCTAATCCAAATGTAATATAGGAAAATTCGATTATGGAAATAAAAAATATAATCTCATTTGATTTACATAATCTTATGAACAAGCCTTGTGAAGTAGAACAGCAATATTTGGGGGCGTACAAACATAAGATTTTAAATGCTATTGCTGAGGTTAAAAGAATAAGGTTTGATGGCGAGGGACCCGATGGCAGCCTTGTCCTGTTTCCACACCTTCCTCATTTACTGGAAGAAAATGTATTAATCTCTGAAGAGGAAAAAGAAGCTCTTTTTCCTTTAAAAGAGGAGGCTAAATCCTATGATGTAGTTATTTCTATTGGCATAGGAGGTTCTTATTTAGGTAATCAGGTGCTTTTTGATCTCTTCTGCGGCCCCTACTGGAACCAGCTCACCAAAGAAGAGAGGAAAGGATATCCCCAGATTTATTTTTCCGGACAAAATGTGGATCCAGTCAGCCTGGTAGAGCTTTTTTCCTGTATTTCCCGAGAGGCTGGGCACATACAGGGGCGCCGAATGCAGGTATTGTTTCTGGTAATTTCCAAATCCGGCACGACTATCGAACCGGTTGCTGCGGTAAGGGGATTAAAGAAACTGCTTGCCGACGTTTGTGATATTCATCTCATGGCGATTACCGATAAGGAAAAAGGAAGAATCCGACCGTTAGCAGAAGAACGACATTTCCCTTGTTTCACTGTCCCCGATGGAATCGGTGGCCGGTTCAGTATTTTTTCTCAGGTAGGCCTGGTGTTTGCCAGCCTGGCAGGGATAGATATAGAAAATCTCCTGAAAGGTGCGCAGATGGTAGAGGAAGCTTGCCGTTCTGAAGAAATAAACGAAAATCCAGCTCTTTTACTTACCGCTCTTAAGTATATTGCCACAAAGAAATATGGCATTACCGCAGAAGTTATTATGCCCTATGGGGATAAGCTTCGATCCTTTGGTTGGTGGTATGCACAGCTTTTAGGTGAATCACTGGGGAAAAAGTATGATATGCAGGGGAACGAAGTGTATAATGGGCGTATTCCGGTAGCTTCTGTGGGAACCACAGATATGCATTCTCTCACGCAGGAACATCAGCAGGGACAGAAGAATAAACTGATTCAGTTTATTTCCGTAAAAAATCCTCCTTATGACCTTTCTGTACTTTGCGATGAAAAGGGTGTAAGTGGTATGGTTCCCATGAGCCGTATGCTGGATGCAGCACGAAGAGCTAATGAAGAAGCCCTGGCAAACGAAGGACGCATGAGCTGTCACATTTCCATAAAGGAATTAACACCTTTCCACGTAGGGGCACTCATGTATTTCTTCTTCCTCACCATTGCCTATGAAGGAGCCATGGAAAACGTAAATGCGTTTGACCAGCCCGGGGTAGAGGACTACAAGAAAATACTCCATGAGGACTTGAGGAAGTATATCGTAAGAAATCAGGAGAATGCTATCAGCTGTGATTAAACATGGACGGGCAAACTAAGTTGAACAAAGAAGTCTCAAAATACTACCATATCATCGTCTGATGTCTCATGCATGACTGTCTGATGCTACACGAAAGGAACACATACACTGATGGACATAAAAATTCTGGTTGCGGCCCATAAGAAATACTGGATGCCGGATGATTCAGTTTACTTACCGATTCAGGTAGGGGCCGCCCTGCATTCGGCATTAGGATATGTTCCGGATAATACAGGATATAATATTTCCGATAAAAATCCGAATTACTGTGAATTAACCGCTTTATACTGGGCCTGGAAAAACCTGGAATGTGAATACATCGGCCTTTGTCACTATCGTCGGTACTTCGGCTATACGGTTTATTCAAAGGATGTAGAAAAGAAGAAGAGCGCCATATTTTCCAAGGTGGATTACGAAAATCTGCTGACAAAATATGATGTCATTCTTCCAAAGACGAGAAACTACTACATAGAAACCGTCCGTAGCCAGTACGAACACGCACACTTTAAGAAGGATTTGGACGAAACAGAGAAAATTATCGCAGAAAAATATCCAGGCTATTCTGATGCATTCACCAAAGTAATGAATCAGAGAAAACTGCACATACTCAATATGTTCGTCATGAAGAAATCCCTTTTCGACAAATATTGCACCTGGCTGTTCGACATCCTCTTCGAACTGGAAAAGCGAACAGACCTGACCAGCTACGATACCTACGAAGCCCGCCTCTTCGGCTTCATCTCCGAACGTCTTTTTAATGTATGGCTTGAAAGACAGAACCTGAAAACATGCGAAGTCCCAGTGGTATTCCTAGAAAATATCGACTGGCCAAAGAAGATCGCTGATTTTTTGAAGAGGAAAGTAACGGGAAAGAGATAAATAATGCCTGCGTGGAAATGTGATATTGACATAAAACAGAAATTGGATGAGGGGGGAAGTTTTGCAAAAGCTAAATTCTTTACAAGGTCTACGATTTTTGGGATTTTTACTTATATTTCTCAATCATGCAGGATGGCTTTTATGGTCTGAAAAGTATTTTGATTTTGGCGCTCGCGGAGTAGAAATATTCTTTGTCTTATCTGGATACTTAGTAGCTTATAATTATAGAAATGCTGAATTTGCTTATGATTTGAAATCCTCATTTTTATACATGCTATCGAAAGCAAAGAAATTTTATTTTTTACATCTCCTAACCTTTTTGATTGTTCTTTTTCATATGGAGAGGCATGGATTCAAATATCCAAGTGGGTTATCAGGATTTATTAGAGATGTATTCCTCAACATAACGCTTTTAAAGAGCTGGTATGATCCAGCAAAATTTACGTTTAATGGAGTTACCTGGTTTCTTTCCTGCATTTTGTTTATCTATCTCTGCGTTCCCTTTGTTATTCATTTCTTTAGATGTAAAAAATGGGGGGGGTACAGCAGTATTCTCATTCCTGATACTATTGCTCTTGAAAATGGCATTTGATACTTTTGGATATAAAATGGGAATGAACCCATGGCCGGGAGTATTTGGCTGGTATTGCAATCCGGCTTATCGGCTATTTGATTTTTTGCTGGGATATACAGGATTCCTGGTTTTAGAGAAAACATCACTGAAGATGCCTTTCTGGAAGATATCTATTATTCAATGTGCAACTTTAACTTTCTATTTTGCTGCATGTCGTTTGTTTGATAAACAATGGATACCTGCTTCGTTTATTCTCCTTACCTTAGTTTTGATTTTTTCCTTTGCTTTGCCGGGAGGTATTTTTGATGATATTTTTGGAAATCAGATATTGACGCATCTAGGAAACATCAGCTTTGAGCTATATATTGTGCACCAGGTCAATATTAATCTGATGAATCATACTTTGCTTAAGTGGACAGGAAATAATCGCTTACTGGTATTTATGTTGCTTCTTGTTATATCTTGGATTATGGCGGAATTCTTTGCTTGGCGACCGGTGAAAAAGTTTATTACTAAAACAATTTGGGTCAAGTGATTGTAAGTTCAGACGAAAGTGTTGACAATACAGGAAAAGATAATTATGCTTTTGACAGACAGACAGACAGACAGACAGACAGACAGACAGACAGACAGAAGGAAAGAAACATATTTTTGGATATAGTCAAATATTTCACTATA
>UMIE01012327.1_pt1 | contig 10972 bp, 9 predicted proteins | sample 1965711 | NCBI WGS metagenome assembly UMIE01 (sample SAMEA4836116, study PRJEB28245) | human gut metagenome | biome: gut microbiome; material: fecal sample | place: Denmark | collected 2008 | reverse complement strand
CACTTATAAAACATCAATATTTTAGTGAAAATTAAAATAATAGACCCAATTATAACCAAATTCGTTAGACTCAAATCAAAATAAACCAGGAAAAGAACGAACGGAAAAAGGGCAAATCCGACATAATATATGAGCGCAGAATACGATTCCAGCCATATATTTGTCTTATTTTTATCAAAAAACGTCCACCCCAGAAACATATAAAGCAACCATTTTAGTAAGAAATAAGCGAGGCAAAAACCAACGTAAATACCCAGCAAAAGGAGGGAGGATACATGGTCCATCAGAGCAGGACATGTATCATGAAAATAATTGAGAAATGTGATGCCCGACAAGACACAGGTCTGCAATACAAGCACAAGGAGATAACGCACATCAGCCGCCGTAGAGCTATCAAAAATACTCGTCCGTTCGCGATGTAACACAAAGTCTTTCACCTGTTGGGAGAGAAATTTCTTTCCGCGTGCCAAGGCAATAGAGGAAAGAAAGAAGCAAGCCAGTAATGTCAGTGCGATAGCATCGTCCGTACGGGGAGAGTAGGAGATAGGGGTTCCTTCAAAGCCAGAATCAACCTCTTGTACAGCATGAAGATCGGCCAACTGCAGGCTATCACTGTCTGCCTTTGCCGGACTAATCTGTTTCTGCTGGAGAAGAGACAAGGTATCCGTGTTCTGGGAACTTAGTGTATCACCTATCATATCGCTGCAAATTTACGAATGGAAATATCCCATACAGGAGTCTCATAAAGCAGCTGAACTGCTTCTTCCGGTGTCTGCGCCACTTTCCATATATCACCGTGTTGGCGTCGCATAAAGTTTTCATCGATTGCTTTTTCAAGCATTTCGAGCAATGGATCGAAAAATCTGTTTGTATTGAGAATTATAATCGGATTGAGATACAACCCCAATTGTTTCCAAGTGATAATTTCCAGCAATTCTTCAAGGGTACCGCATCCACCCGGCAAAGCGATGATACCATCACTCAAATTGGCCATCTTCTGTTTGCGTTCGTGCATGGATTCTACCTCGATCAGCTCTGTCAGTCCAGTATGATGCCAGTTTTGTTCCACCATGAAGCGGGGAATCACTCCGGTCACTTCACCGCCATTTTTCAACACAGCATCTGCCACAGAGCACATCAGGCCGATACTTCCAGCTCCGTTTATCAAACGGATATGGTGTTCGGCAAACAGACGGCCGAGAGTCTCGGCTGCTTGAAAGTAAACAGCATCTATCTTGGTACTGGAAGCGCTATATACGCATACGGAATTTATCTGGTTCATCACTCTTTACGGGGTTTATGGTTGTAACGAGTGCAAAAGTACAAAAAAACATAGAATAACAGACTATAGTTCAAACTAACTAAAATGTAAATTGATAAGAGATAGATGGCAGTGCACCATACAAATACATTTTATGCATGCCAATATCAGAGAAATCATAGTCATCTCTACTCGTATAGATAGTAAACACATTTTTTCTGTTATATACATTCATCACAGAAAGAATCAATCGACCTCTTTTGCCAGTTTTACAAGTCATGGATAAATTCAATTCATGAAAGGCAGGAGCACGATAACCATTTCTTGTAGAATAGATATAGAAAGCTGTACCGTTCACCCGGTAATGAGCAATAGGCAATGTCAGATTCATCCCTGAATTGTACGAGAAGGTAGCTGCAAAAGCACACCTCCGCTTACGTCCGGCCTCATAATTCAGAAATATCTTCAAGCTATGTGGACGATCATAGACAGGCGGATATTCTTTATCTCCAAGAGTAGCAATATAATTCCGGGCACGTGAAAAGGTATAGCTAATCCATCCGGTTAGCCGCCCACTGTTTTTAGATATATAAAATTCCGCTCCATAGGCCTTTGAGTAACCAGTAGTCAACTGTGTTTCTATCTGATTATTCAAAAAGATATTCGCATTATCTACAAAATCAACGATATGGTTGGTCTTTCTATAATAAGTCTCCAGAGAGAGAGTATACATTCCTTTCGCCAGGCTTCTCTCATATCCCAAAGCCACTTGCTTCATCACTGCAGGTTTCAGTTGTCCATTAGCAGGTATCCACATATCAGAAGGAATACCCACAGAGGAATTAGACAACATATGCAGGTTTTGTGAAGACTGCGTGAAAGCCGCGTGCAAACGGTTTCCGGTTCCGGGGAAGTAGAACAACTCGGCTCTCGGTTCAGGTATTATGTAACACTTTTGTTTGAGTTCTCCAACTTTAGGAGTGTAAAAAACAGGTAAACGGATTCCCCCATTCAACTGCCATGCCGATGAAATTTTATAAGTCGCTTCTCCATAGGCTGCCATATCCAATAAAGACCGCCTGTCCATCCGGTAGGGAACAACATTACTAAAATCCCCCCAACTGCTAATACTTCCGGGCATTGTGGTAAACACATGCGCAGAGAGTCCGCTCCTGATATGTAACGCATTATTAACAGCATAATCCGCATCATACTTCAATTGATAAGATTGGATATTCGATTTCCACAAGAACTTCATTCCATCCGTTATTGATTTATAGCGATAATAATAATTACTAAAAATAGCACTGAAGTTTCCCGACAATTGATCTGTCCAGACGCGGTTCCATCGAAAAGTAGCGGTAGTATTTCCCCAGTTCATGCCATAACCGCGTACCAGCTGATTAAAAAAAGTATGATCGCCGCCATTATATACTGAAAAGAAAATCCGGTTCCGGTCATTTAATGTAGAATTAATTTTGGCGTTTACATCATAAAAGCTCATTTTAGTACCACGAAACTGTTTCAGTACGTTAAGTACAGCTCCCGGATAAGCAAATCTACCAGCTACCAGGTAAGATGTTTTCCCTTTCTTTATCGGACCTTCCAACTGGATTTTAGAAGCGATAACTCCAATTGTAGCACTCCGGTGTTTCTCCTGATTGTTTCCTTCGCGCATTTTGACATCAATAACAGACGAAGTTCTTCCACCATACTTCAATGGAAAATAAGATTTATAAAGACTCACTTGCTGTATAGCGTCGTTATTGAACACAGAAAAGAAAGACAATGCATGATTCGGGTTATAAACCATTGCCTCATCCAGCAATATCAAGTTACCCCATTGATTACTCCCTCGAACAGATATATTATTGGAACCTTCATTGCCACTAATGACTCCCGGAAGATATTGTAATGACTTCAATACATCAGGTTCACTTCCTAAAGTGGGAAGTGCCTGAATATCTTTCTGGTTCAATGTCAACTGTCCTCCTGCTTTCTGATTTCCCATTACCTCTACATCACTTAGTTGATAGTTATCGGGCATCAAAGCAAAATTATGAACCGAATTTGCAGTCAGAGTCAACGTATCCATTTGGGTTACATAGCCCAGCATCGAACATCTTAAGACACAACGTCCACCTTTAATACGAATGGAATATAGCCCATACGTATTGGCAGCTACTCCTGTTCTCGACATCAGGTCTCCAATGTTAGCATCCGAGAGCACTTCTCCGGTTTTTCTGTCGGTCACACGACCTCTGACAGTAATCGTCTGAGCATTACATATGGTGAAATTTCCACAGCAGGATAATATAAATAATAACAGGTATTTTTCCATCAAATCCTATGTTTCTTATAAAAATAGATTTCAGAGATAGCACTGACACGGAATATTCCATAAGCACCATTATCAATGTTACTTTTTACAGAGGTCGGACGCGGAGAGAAAGTTCCACCATCCGAACGTATTTGCTTAATCATTTGATCAAACACCTGATAGCAATTTTCAGATATGGACTGCATTTTTATCCAAATGGAATCACTTACAGGATAGCTAAACCCCGGACGATTAGGGAGTACAAACTGCTCTCCCTCGCTCACAACATAGTCTATCACATTTTCCGCCAAATATTCATCATCCAAAATAGAATATGGCCAACCGGCACTATTCGTTGTTCCATAATATAGATTATAAACAGATGCGACACGAAGCACTTTTGAAGAACAAAAATCTGTTTTAAGCAAATAATAGTTATGCTCTTCAGGAGGATTATAAAAACTGATACATGGAGTTTCATTAGGTTCACCTTCTCCAGTATCAATACGTTTCATTACTATTTTGTCTATTGGAGTTTTAGGCACCATCCGCTCACATGCTGTATATTCCTTTCCTTTGTATTTGATATGAAGTTCGTAGGTATGATTTTCAACTCCATAAATCTTATTAGTAACATAAAGTCCACCAGGCGTTTCACCAGGAAGCCATTTCATATAAACAGTAACATCTTTATCTCTATAGTGATCATAAAATCGAAAATCCTGATAACCAGTCAATTTGGCATTCTGTAATGTATCTCTTATACCTGTTGTCAAATCAACAATAACAATTTCTGCATCATTAATCCTATCAAAACTACGATTTTCAGGGTATTTCAGTTTAGTTGACGGTTTACTTAATACAAAATAATAGGGTGGGGGTTCATCGGTTATCACTCCATCAAATACTATGGCATCTTCCGGGATCGGCATACCTACATCAAACGGCTCCTCACAAGCAATACAAAGATATAAAGCCTGCATTAGAAACAGATAAGTTATCTTATTCAGATTAAAGTAAAGTCTCATCTTTTATCTTTTGTGTTATAGTTCATACTCCAATAGTCTGGACAATTCTTCATAGCTGTTTGTGACGTACACCAAACGATCATTAATTATGATGGTAGGAGTAGCCATCAGCCCCCTTTCTACTAACTGATTGATGACCTTATCCATCTCCTTATATTTGTCAGAAGAATGTAAGTAGGCATCAAATTCTGTCATATTCAATCTTTTAGACTTTGCTAAGTTATATATAAAAGCGGAATCTGCTACTCCTGAATAGTTAAATATAGTATCATGAAAAGTCCAGAATTGTTTTTGCTCACCAGCAGCCTCACATGCCAAAGCTGCTAACGAAGGAGCATCTGCAAAATGCACAAAACCAAATTTAACCCGCTCTTTATAATTATCATAGAGCTTGGACAATGTCTTTTCAAATTGTACACAGCGCTCACAATTATAATCAGAGGCAACAATAAAAGAAACAGGAGAGTCTAAATTCCCCCTATAATATACACACAAATCCCTCACAACACATTCCGGCTGTTTTGGAGGATATAAAAATCTTTTAATATCCGCCTTTTGATATAAAGAATCAACCAATGCCTGAACAATCCGACTCCGAAGTTTCTGTTGATAAGATAGTTTCTCCTCCAAAGAACCTTTCACTAACGGGATTAATTCACCTTTTACATAAAAGCTTTGTGTATTAAATCCATATCGTTTTTTCAAACTATCCTGCCCTACACATATTTTCTGCTGAACAAACCAATCGATAAACTCTTCCAAAGACATGTTTTCTTTTTTGGCTGCATCTTCTAACAGTTTCTGTTTGATCAGACCTGCAAGTACCCGACTTTTGATTTCATACGCTGTATTCAATATATCAAAAATCTCTTGTTTACTTTGAGACGCCAATTCTGAAAGAAGAATCTGTTCTCCATTCACTTCTGCAACAACATCATTCTTATTTATAACAGGAGTATTGCAAGCAATAAAAAGAAAAGAGAAGAGAAAGAAATACAATATTTTCATGTCTATGTGCTAATTAAATCAATTCTTATTGGTAAGTTTTACCAATAAGAATTGATTATAAACAAATTAATAATTAGATAGCTGATCGCACCAATTTTGTGAAATTGGTTTTATCCGTATTAAGGCATACGTGATATCTTGTATTTCGATCCAGCTGGACTCCATAATATGTACCATGCGGTTCATATTGGTTTTGGGGTCCTAACCAAACTTGTGCCCAATTCTTATTATTATGATCTTCATCATCAAAATACAAATTACCTGAAGCCATTTCAGCAGGAGCAATGACCCCATAATTAATACCTGCAGGTCCCACTGGAATATCGCCCCATTTAGTCATATTCCTATTTATATTCCATGCCAATGTAGCATTAGAATCTAATTTAGACATTCCAGAAATATGCATTACATCATAATAATTAGGATCATCAGACCACACGCCATTATGACCACCATCTTCCGTATCATGATAACGGACCAATGTCATGGTCTCTAAAGGTACATCCTCAAACAAAAAGACTCCCCCCGGATAACGAAATCCCGCATCCACCATACAAAATTCGAGACGCATATTATCTCCACCATCAACATACGTATCTCCAACATTACCACTTACGCTAGTTTTACTATTTCCGTTTTCACAATCAATTTTTATTGATAAATACTTGTAATTACCACAAGAACCAACCCTGAAAACTCCGACCCTAGGCGATGTTGCACCATAAGCCGTACGCATTACCTTCTCTTTAGCAACTTCCATACGTCCCATAATTTCCGCGATATAATTGTCCTTCAAAACCTGAATAGAATCTTCATCACCCAAAGTTTCGCATTTTAGACCATTATCACTCACTTCCAACGTACCTAGCTCATACTCATTGTTCAAGCCGTTCAATTCGGATTCCGTATCTAATAATACAGAATTCCCCGCACAAGAGCAGCACAAAGCCACCATTGCTCCCAAAATCAATAATTTTTCTTTCATCTTGGTTAAATTTAGATTTGTTTTTATTTAAGAGAGAAAACTCAGAAAAGTATTTTTACCCAAATACATAATGACAATATCCATCTAACAGGATAAATTAATTATTCATCCCATTCTACATTTTTGGAATAGTCATAATAACAGTTAATGTAAATGCCAACTAAGCAACATCTACGAACTCCTCCAGAAGTTATTAGGAAAAATAGAAATAGAATGCGAGTGCATTTGAATAGCAATCTTCAAAGTAACCTGACATTTCTCGGTTTGCTCCATCATATATATACCTATATTTGATTGGAATAAAATACCTGACAATAAAAAGAATAGAAGTTTCGTTTCCATAATGCCTGTGTGTTAAAGATTTATGCCAAAGGTATGCAGGTATAAGGAAAGGAACGAATTTTACTTGGTAACAGAAGTAACAGTATCACACAAAATAAGTAACAAGAGGTAACACACAGAAATTACCTCACAAATAATCCAAATAATATATTTGAATAGTTCAAAAGACACTTTTTCTTCGTCAGCCATTTCTTCCATCATACTCTCTCTAAAAAAAATCTTGGACTTCTAAAATAAGAAGTCCAAGAGCTTTTCTCACAGAGAATACATCTATCACAGATTTCTCATCTACTAACAGGTGTATCACATTGTTGCTGAATGAACTTTATTATCCGAACTATAAAATCGTTCGAACACCCTACCAGTAGTATTTCAGCACACAATTAAAAAAAGTGATTTTAATTTTACGTTTCAATATACCTTAATGAGCCTTTCACAAGGCTTATTAAGCCCACGAATAAAAGTTAACCGATTCTTTCCCCTTTCGGTCATCTAAATCGTCATTTCAGCAATGCGCCATATATTTCAACAGCGGGGCTTCATCAGTTAATGATTTAGGTATATCATCATTATGTTAGTTGCAAATAATATATATTTCAAAGATTTATTCTAATTCAAAATCTCCAGTAAAAGCCTCCTTTGGAAGTTGTATCTCCAAAGTATATTTACCTTTCTCCTCACCTGTAAGATCAATATAAACCTTATCTACATTTAAATCAGTAAATGTATAAACAACTTCATCTGTTTCTGCATTCTTTATAATTACAGTTACAGTAGGAACAGTAGAAAGAAGGTCAATAGACAACAATGAGTTTTCAATACAAGCATCAGGAGTAACAGGGATAGACCGATGTTGTACCTCAGTTTTATTTTTTAGTCTGATTCGACGCGCAGATGTCATTTCATTCGCAAAAGAGAACATACTTACTTGAAGTAAAATAGCCAACAATAAAAGAGGTAAAAATTTAGCTTTCATAATAAATGGGTTTAAAATTTAGCTCCAAAAATACACAGATGCAGCAAAAGAAACGATTTTTACGTGGTAACAATGGTAACAAGACCCTATTTAAAAAAAAGATAAGCAGAGATTAAGCATTACATATCACTGATTATCAGCTCCAAATACACGTTCGAAAAGTTGAGCATCGACTTTATTCTTTATGCGATTTTTACGTGTTTTAAGAGCATCTGAAGTTGCATCCATCAACTCCATCATGACAGTTTTTGAACAATAAAGCAATGAAAGGACACAATAAAAGACATCATCACCAGTCAATGTTGGGTAGCGCTCTTTCAAATTTACCATCACATCAACAAATGCATTAGAAATAGTAGAACGTATATCCTTCCTTAAACTACGCATCGCCAACAACTGTTTAGGAGTTGCCTTTTCCAATGTCTCTAATTGATCGTAGCAATCGGTAGTTTTCAGTACCGATACACACAATTGGATTTGTTGTTCTGTCAACTCTGACCTTTTCTTATCTATATGCTCTTTATTAGATTCTGAAACCTCTTCGTCTTTCAACAGCATAGTATCGACTCTCTTTTGAGTTAATTCATGTTGCAAAGCTATATAATACTTCTTTCTTTTTCTATCATTCCACATAAAACAAAAGACACATATAATCATCAAAAAGAAAAATACAGCAACTAAAGTAAAAACCAACGTTTTAGCATGTTCTGACAATAACCTTTTATGCTCTTCTAATTGATGTTTATCCATAAGCCGATTAAGTTCCTCATTATCGGTCATTATCTGAATTGAATCATAAAGAACTTTGTATATATCCATATTCTCTGTTGCAACTTTCCACTCCCCTTTTTTCTTTGCTATTTGATACATTCCATCATAACAAACGGCTTTTCCATAAATATCAAGTTGGCTCATATTCTTATTATAAAAATAGCTGGCAGAATCAAGCTGATTCAAGTTCAACATAATTTGGGCTTTTGACAAACAAGCATTAACAGCACCCTCCCCTTGTATCATAATTGCCTTCGATACATATTGATTTGCCAGAATATAATCTTTTTTTCATTATAAACCATAGCAAAATCATGATAAAGAGCCCCTATCAAGCTAGAGTCTTTATCCGCCAATGCACAATCAAGCGCTTGCTGATAATAAAACAATGCGCTATCCTTCCTATTTTGCAACAAAAACATACGCGCAATACCTCGCATTGGATATATTTGTCCACTTTTTCCTTTTAATATCTGATAAGCAGCGCGATAAGCTTCCATTGCTACATTATCTAATTCATCTTTTTCATAACAGTCCGCAAGATTATCATAAATCATTGCTAAGAATTCATCCCTAACAGGCATCAACCGAATTGCCGTCAGATACTCGTCTACAGCAAATGAAGTATACCCCTTCTCACCATAAGTAGCTCCCCAATAATAATGAGCTTTTGCAGCACGTACACTTTTCTTCTTATCACCATAGTATTCAACAGCCGTTTTTATCAGCGAGTCATCTCCTAAAGCAATATAATTTTTATGCCTTGCTTGCGTAAGCAATAGCGCATAAAGTGCTCTGTCAGCACATGGTAATTTCTGTGGGGAGGAAATTGATTCCAAAATGGATAATGCACTATCAGGATATATTTCCATCAATGAGTCAGCAGATAGTAGCAATGGACTCTTCACCGAAGAAGAGCAGGAAGATAGAGAGACAGACATCAGAATGCTACCTACGCTGACAAGTAAACTAAAGAACAACAATAAATAGCGTTTAGGATAACAACATCTTGTTTTCATTAGGCAGTCCGTTTATTTACAGGTCAAAAGTAGCAAATTCTGGCAAAAGAAGTTTAATATCCAAAAGATATTTATTTAAATATAACTTATTTAAAATCAAGAGCCACAACCTCATATCCTACTAGAAGGAGTTGAGATTGTGGCTCTTATCGAATGAGCTAAGCTCCTCGCTTTCAGACTGTTTTACAGACTAAAAGCAGCTTTAATTTTATCTACGTAGTCGAGTTTCTCCCATGTAAAGAGTTCCACTTCCACTGTTTTATCTCCTTCGTAACGAGAAGAAAACTTCTTCGTTATCACTTGCGGTTCACGTCCCATGTGACCATAAGCGGCTGTTTCCTGATAAATAGGATTACGAAGTTTCAGACGTTCTTCGATTGCTTTCGGGCGAAGATCGAACAACTGATCGATAACGCGGGCAATCTCACCATCCGTCATGTTGACGTGGGAACGGCCATAAGTATCTACAAAAATATTGATCGGACGAGCCACACCGATAGCATAGCTCACCTGTACAAGCATTTCATCTGCTACACCTGCCGCAACCATATTCTTTGCGATGTGACGTGCTGCATAAGCTGCACTACGGTCTACCTTGCTAGGATCTTTTCCGGAGAAAGCACCACCACCGTGAGCACCTTTACCACCATAAGTATCAACGATAATCTTACGACCTGTCAAACCGGTATCTCCGTGAGGACCACCAATTACGAACTTGCCCGTAGGATTCACATGATAAATGATTTTATCATTAAACAGTGCCAACACTTTATCGTGATGGATAGAAGCAATGACACGAGGCATCAGAATTTCAATCACATCACGGCGGATGATAGACAGCATTTCTTCGTCAGCTTTCAGCTGGGCGGCTTGAGAATCATCTTCCGGTTGGATAAAGTCATCATGTTGCGTAGAAACAACGATTGTATCGATGCGAACAGGAGTTCCGTTGTCATCATATTCGATAGTAACCTGGCTTTTGGCATCGGGGCGGAGGTAAGTCATCACCTTTCCTTCACGACGAATGTCGGCCAGCACTTGCAGAATGCGGTGTGCCAGATCAAGAGAAAGCGGCATATAGTTTTCCGTTTCATTGGTAGCGTAGCCAAACATCATACCCTGGTCGCCTGCACCCTGTTCCATCGGGTCCTGACGCTCTACACCACGGTTGATATCGGGACTTTGCTCATGAATAGCGGAAAGTACGCCACAAGAGTTACTTTCGAACATGTACTCTCCTTTGGTATAACCGATTTTCTTAA
>UMIE01009221.1_pt1 | contig 10983 bp, 9 predicted proteins | sample 1965711 | NCBI WGS metagenome assembly UMIE01 (sample SAMEA4836116, study PRJEB28245) | human gut metagenome | biome: gut microbiome; material: fecal sample | place: Denmark | collected 2008 | reverse complement strand
TGCCATAGCCGCGCTGCAGGCGATTTAAAATGACGTTTCCAAATGATGGCGGCATCAGTATTTGTATAAAATAGAACGGTACATCAGACAGGAGCTTTGTTAGATGCATAAAAATGCAAAAACGAAGCTCCTTAATTTATTTATTTTGCTGAAAAAAAACGGAATAAAAAAAGAAAAGAAATTTTTTTCGGGCAAATTGACAAAAAGAAAATATTATGCTATGATGTGTTTAACAATAAAGAATGTTTCCGCCGGGGGTAAGAGACGGAACGGGGAGAAACGAGAAGGAGGAACTTTCGTATGAAGAAAATAGTATCTTTGGGACTGGCGGCAGCTATGGCGGCATCCGTACTTACAGGCTGCGGCGGGGGAAGTGCGCAGACAGCAGATACAAAGGCAGATGCTAAGACCGAGGAAGCAAAGGGAAGCGAAGCTGCTTCTGATAAGGCAGAGGGAACTGCCACGGCAGAAGGCATGACAGAGATCACATGGTGGGCATTCCCGACCTTTACACAGGACGGTGACAATCCGGCAGGAACCTATGAGCAGGAGATCATCGATGCATTTGAGGCAAAGAACCCGGATATCAAGGTGAAGCTGGAGACCATCGATTTTACATCAGGACCGGAGAAGATCACGGCAGCCATCGAGGCAGGCACTGTATGCGATGTGCTCTTTGATGCTCCCGGACGTATCATTTCCTACGCACAGAACGGCAAGCTGGTAGCTTTGGACGATATGTTCACAGAGGAATTTGTAAAGGACGTAGACAATGAGGCTCTGATCAACTCCTGCAAGTCCGGCGACAGCTATTATATGTATCCCATCAGCAGCGCAGCATTCTGTATGGCAGTGAGCAAGAATGCATTAGAGGAAGCAGGCGCTATGGACTGCATCAACCTGGAAGGCGACCGCACCTGGACCACAGAGCAGTTTGAGGAAATGATGAAAAAGCTTTCTGAAGCAGGCTTTATGGGCGGCACCGTATACTGCTCCGGACAGGGAGGCGACCAGGGTATCCGCGCATTCGTTACAAACCTGTATGACAGTTCTGTAACAGATCCTGAGATTACTACATACACCCTCAATGACGAAGGCGGCGTAAAGGCCATGACAAAGATCAAAGAGTGGGTAGACAACGGATATATGTTAAACGGCTCCGCATATAACGGCGGTGAGGACGTAGATCAGTTTGTAGCAGGAAATACCGCATTTACAACCCTCTGGTCTCCAGGACTTGCAAGCCAGAGAGCAGAGACATTAAAGGAGAACGGAATTGAGGCAATCGCACTTCCATTCCCATCTGAGGACGGAACACCTGCATTAGAGTATCTTGTAAACGGCTTCTGTGTATTTGACAACGGCGACGAGGCAAGAGCAGAGGCATCCAAGAAGTTTATTGATTTCATCTGCAATGATGAAGAGTGGGGACCAAAGAACGTAGTAAAGACCAGCGTATTCCCGGTTCGCCAGTCCATGGGCGATCTGTATGAAGGAAATGAGGATATGGCCTTCTACGCTTCTCTTACAAAATACTATTCTCCATACTACAACACCATTCCGGGCTTTGCAGAGATGAGAACCTACTGGTTCCCGATGCTCCAGGCAGTGATCAACGGCGATTCCGAGCCAAAGGCTGCTCTGGACGACTTTGCAGCAAAGGCAAACCAGTCTATCGTAAACGCACAATAAGACAGGTATTCTCCCCATATTACAGCCTGTAGTATGGGGAGTCATTTTTAGAAGGAGAGAACTGCCATGAAGTCAAGGAAAATCAATAAGATCAGAATGAGGGAAACGCTGGTTTCCTATGCATTCCTGCTGCCGGCCATGCTGTTTTTTGTGCTGTTTGTGCTGGTTCCCATGGGAATGGGCGTAGTTACCAGTTTTTTCCGTTATAATATGAAGGGAATGACCTTTACAGGACTGTCTAATTACATGACTATGTTTGCAGATCCTGTATGGCAGAAATCCCTGGTGAACACCTTGCTTCTGGTAGTAGGCTCCGTTCCCATTACTGTACTGTTTGCGCTTTTTGTAGCAGCCATGACTTACGAGAAGAATCCATTTACAAGATCCTTCTTCCGATGTGTGTTCTTCCTGCCTGTGGTTACGGGTACTGTAGCGGTAACAGTTGTCTGGAAATGGATCTACGACCCTTTAAACGGTATTTTAAACTGGATCTTAAAATCACTGGATCTGATTGAAAAGAACATTATGTGGACGGGAGATAAAAGATATGCTCTCTGGGCCATTCTGATTATACTGATCACTACCAGCGTAGGACAGCCCATTATTCTCTATATCGCTTCTCTGGGAAATGTTCCCAAGGATTATGTAGAAGCAGCTCAGGTAGACGGCGCCAATGATTTTCAGGTATTCTGGAAGATCAAATGGCCCAGCCTTCTGCCCACCACACTGTATATCGTGGTGATCACTACCATCAACTCCTTCCAGTGCTTCTCTTTGATCCAGCTGCTTACTTCCGGCGGACCCAATTACAGAACGACTACTATCATGTACTATCTGTATGAGACAGCATTTAAGAAGTTCGAATATGGCTACGCCAATGCCATGGGCGTAATACTTGCATTGATCATTGGTTTTATCAGCTTTGTCCAGTTTAAGGCATTGGGCAGCGACGTTGAATATTAAAGGGGGATGAGAAGATGAAAAATAAAGTGAAAATTCTGGATGCCGCCTCTATGGTGCTTCTGCTCCTTCTCAGTGTGGTATTTATTTTCCCCTTCTACTGGATTTTGACGGGAGCCTTTAAATCCCAGAAGGTTACGATCAAGCTGCCTCCGGAATGGTTCCCTCTCCACCCGACCTTGGAAAACTTTGAGAAGCTGTTTCAGAACCCGGCGCTCCAGTGGCTGATCAACAGTATCTTTATCGCCGGTGTAACGCTGATCATCGTCTGCGTGGCAGCCTCTATGGCCGGTTATGTGCTGGCAAAGAAGCGCTTTTACGGCGATAAGCTGCTGTTCAGTATTTTCGTATTCGCAATGGCCCTTCCAAAGCAGGTAATCCTGGTGCCGCTGATGAAGCTGGTTTCCTTTATGGGGATCCATGATACTCCATGGGCCGTTATCCTTCCTTTGTGCGGCTGGCCCTTTGGCATTTTCCTCATGAAGCAGTTCAGTGAAAATGTTCCTACAGAGCTTTTGGAGGCTGCAAAGATCGACGGAAGCGGTGAAATCCGTACCTTTACAAGCATTGTTATGCCGATCGTAAAGCCGGGTCTGGGAGCGCTTGCGATCTTTACCTTTATTAATACATGGAATGACTATTTCATGCAGTTAGTAATGTTAAATTCCAGAACGAACCTGACGATTTCTCTGGGCGTGGCGACACTCCAGCAGGAGTTCTCCACCAACTACGGAGTCATCATGGCGGGTGCGGCTCTGGCGGCGGTTCCCATTGTTGCGGTGTTCCTGATGTTCCAGAATTACTTTACTCAGGGTATTACCATGGGAGCGGTCAAGGGGTGATGGGAGAGGGGATTGCACCCCCTACACCATCCTTCCCATGCCGGTCTTCCATGGCTCCGGTTTCCGGTTATAAGAAAGTCTAAGAGGCTGAAATTTTTCTAAAAGCAAGCTCCATATCAAAAACTCGCCGTGCTCAGACAGGTTTGATATGGAGCTTAACGAAAAATTCCAGCCTCTATGTCTCTCTAAATGGCCTCCAAAGTCGCCCTGGAAGACCGGCATGGGAAGGCTGGCACAGGGGGCGCAATCTCCGGCGGAGGTGTTCCGGGGAGGAAAACTTGAGTTTCTGTATTTTGCAGACACCAGAACACAGTGTAAAGTGCGGAAACTCAAAGAGGAAACAAGTTGACAAAAGGGTTCATATGAGTAAAATATGGTATAGGTTAGGGCGGTGGCCGTTTGGCCATGGCTCTTTATATTTACCCTGGTTTGGGGTTAAGGAAGGAAAACAGATATGAGTTTGATCGTACAGAAATTCGGCGGGACCTCTGTGGCTGACACGGAGCGGCTGCGCAATGTTGCAAGGATCATTACAGAGACATATAAGGCGGGAAATCAGGTGGTGGCAGTATTGTCTGCCCAGGGGGATACGACAGATGATCTGATTCAGAAGGCAGAGGAGATTAACCCAAAGGCTTCGGCCAGAGAGATGGATATGCTTTTGTCTACAGGAGAGCAGATTTCGGTATCGCTCTGTGCGATGGCGATTGAGGCTTTGGGATATCCGGTGATTTCTCTTACCGGCTGGCAGTCCGGCATCAGCACGAATACGGTTTCGGGAGATGCGCGGATCCGGAAGGTGGATACGGAGCGCATTGAGGCGGAGCTGAATCAGAAGAAAATTGTGATTGTTACAGGATTTCAGGGAATCGACCGGAACAAGAATATTACTACTTTGGGACGGGGCGGTTCGGATACCTCTGCGGTAGCTCTGGCTGCGGTTCTGGGGGCCGACCTGTGCCAGATTTATACGGATGTGGACGGTGTTTACACGGCAGATCCCAGAAAGGTTGCAGGAGCCAGAAAGCTGGATGAGGTGACGTATAATGAGATGCTGGAGCTGGCGACGCTGGGAGCGCAGGTGCTCCATAACCGTTCGGTGGAGCTGGCAAGAAAGTACAATGTAAAAATGGAGGTCCTGTCAAGCTTTACAGGCCATCCGGGAACAAAAGTGAAGGGAGTTGCAAAGCGTATGGAGCGTTCATATATCAGCAGCGTGGCAAAGGATAAGGATATTGCGAGGATTGCCCTTATTGGCGTGCCAAATGAGATCGGAACCTCATTTAAGGTGTTCTCTCTGTTGGCAAGAAATCATGTAAATGTGGATATTATTCTCCAGGGCATTGGCCATGAGGAAGGGAAGGATATCTGCTTTACAGTGGCAGAAAAGGATCTGAATAAAACGGCAGAGCTTTTGACGGAGCATAAAGAGGAGCTGCGCTACAGCCGTCTGGAAACGAACTGCGATGTGGCTAAGGTTTCTGTTGTAGGAGCAGGCATGATCAATAATCCGGGAGTAGCTGCAAAGCTCTTTGAGGCGCTGTATGATGCGGGGATCAATATCAATATGATTTCCACCAGCGAGATCAAAATTTCTGTGCTGGTAGACCGTAGGGATGCAGATCAGGCGGTACAGGCCATTCATGACCGGTTTTTCACGGTGTAATTGTATTTTTATGGAAAATGCAGATGTGTTTTGCTGAAAAATGTCAAAATATACAGTATGAAAGATAAAAAATGGGCGCTGTTTCATGTACCTGCATAAAGCGAGAGGAACTCTCTGGATGCAGGCATGGGGACTGCGCCCGTTTTTTTGAAAAAATTTGTTAATAATTTATCGAAAACAGGCAATTTCATGGTTCTGGGGTCTTGTCATTTGACAAAAATCTTATTATAATCATATATGGCAATATTTTTGTTTTTATGCGGAACTGTAAGGGGATTTTTTTGCAGTTCCAGCCAGTATTGTAAACTTTAGAATGATGGAGGACTGGAAAATGAGTAATTCAGCACAAACTTCAGCAAGCAGCCGTATTGCATCCCTGCTTGATGAGAACAGTTTTGTTGAAGTCGGCGCGTATATCACCGCCAGAAACACGGACTTTAACATGGCTGAGCAGGAAACACCGGCTGACGGTGTGATTACAGGCTACGGCACCATCGGAGGATGCCTGGTTTATGTATACAGCCAGGATGCATCCGTACTGGGAGGCTCCATGGGTGAGATGCATGCAAAGAAGATCTGCAGCATTTATTCCATGGCTATGAAGATGGGAGCACCTGTGATCGGTCTGGTAGACTGTGCCGGACTGCGTCTGCAGGAGGCAACAGATGCGCTGGATGGCTTTGGAAAGCTGTATTTAAGCCAGGCAATGGCATCTGGTGTGATCCCTCAGATCATGGCAGTATTCGGTACCTGCGGCGGCGGAATGGCTGTGGCAGCCGGAATGGCAGATTTTACCTTTATGGAAGAGAAGTCCGCGCAGCTCTTTGTAAATGCTCCCAATGCATTAGAGGGCAATTATAAGGCAAAATGTGATACAGCGGCAGCTGCATTCCAGAGCAAGGAGTCCGGCGTTGTTGATTTTACCGGTGATGAAGCATCCATTCTGTCTCAGATCCGTACTCTGGTATCCATTCTTCCTGCTAATAACGAAGAGGATCTTTCCGAGGAGGACTGCCAGGATGATTTAAACCGTATGTGCAGCGGCATTGAAGGTCTGGCGGGAGATCCTATCCAGGTATTATCCATGATTTCTGATAATCATTTTGTAATGGAAGTAAAGAAGGATTATGAACCTTCTATGGTAACTGCATTCATCCGTTTAAATGGCGTGACTGTGGGCTGTGTGGCAAACCGCACAGAGCGTTATGAGGATGGAAAGAAGGCAGATGAGTTTGAGGCTGCTTTATCCGGCAAGGGCTGTGACAAGGCAGTGGAGCTGATCAGCTTCTGCGACGCATTCAGTATTCCTCTGCTGACCCTCACAAATGTAAACGGCTATAAGGCAAAGATGTGCAGCGAAAGACGGATCGCCAGAGCAGCAGCCCGCTTAACCTACGCTTATGCAGACGCTACTGTTCCAAAGGTGACTGTAGTAACCGGAAAGGCACTGGGAAGCGCAGGCCTTACCATGGGAAGCAAGAGCCTGGGAACCGACCTGGTATATGCATGGCCAAATGCAGTGATCGGCACTATGGAGCCTGAGGCTGCGGTTAAGATCATGTATGCAAAGGAAATCGAGGCTTCTGATGATGCAGTGGCTCTGATCAGCGAAAAGACTGCCGAGTATACAAAGACTCAGTCCGGAGCAGTGGCTGCCGCAAGAAGAGGCTATGCAGACGATATCATCAAGGCAGAGGAAACCCGCCAGAGGCTGGCAGCTGCATTTGATATGCTTTATACAAAAAGTGAGGACCGTCCTTCAAAGAAGCATGGCACGGTTTAAAGAGGGGTGACATGTATATGAGACGATTATTTAAAAGGATGGCAGCAGCAGTTTTAGTATCTGCCTGCCTGGTAAGTCTGTCTGCCTGCTCTAAAACAGAGGAGGAAACAGAAAGCTTATCCATCAGCATGGACGGTACGCCTGTGGAAGACGCCATGGGACAGTCCCTTCTTTTATCCGCAGCTCAGACTCTGGGCGCTTCCGATGAACAGCTGGTAGTCCAGGGCAAGCTGGCCCAGTCTCAGGGAGATACCGTTTCTGCAGAGCTTTATCAGGCCCAGCTTGATGTGCGGGAAGAGATGGGCGCTCTCCGCAGTGTTGATATTGAGGATGGCTCTGTGGTGCTTCTGGAGGACGGAAGCTATACGGTGATCCTTCCTGTAGAGTTTGCAGAGGGAACCAAAAAGTATGTTATGAACTTGAATATGGCAACACAGCAGATCCAGGCTCAGTTTACCGATATGTCTGCAGGCGTTGAGGAGGACAGCTCCATCGGAGGCCTGTTAAGGACGGCCAGCGTATATACGCTCATCGGTCTTGGAACCGTATTCTGTGTACTGGTATTTATCAGCCTTCTGATTTCCTGCTTTAAGTTCATCCATGCATGGGAAGAAGGACAGAAGAATAAAGCGGCTGATAAGAAGGCAGAACCTGCGAAAGCTCCTGTACCGGCTGTTTCTGCTGCACCGGCAGTTTCTGCTTTACAGACAACAGGACCGGAGCTGGCAGATGATGCAGAGCTTGTAGCAGTGATGGCAGCAGCGATTGCGGCCTATGAGGGAACTTCACCCAACGGTCTGGTGGTACGCTCCATCCGCCGCGTAAGCAGTTCCAGAAGAAGATAAAGACTCATTTCAAATCAAGGAGGAAACAGATCATGAAGACATATACCATTACAGTAAATGGAAAAGCATATGCAGTAACCGTTGAAGAAGGCGCAGCCACACCAGCCGCTTTTGCAGCCGCACCGGCTCCCGCAGCCCCCGTACCGGCACCAGCTCCCGCTGCCGCACCGGCACCAGCTCCTGCTGCATCTGCAGGCGCAGCAGGCTCCGTTAAGGTAACGGCTCCTATGCCTGGAAAAATCGTAGCTGTAAAGGCTGCAGCAGGCCAGGCAGTAAAGAAAGGCGAAACTGTTCTTGTTCTTGAGGCTATGAAGATGGAAAATGACATCGTTGCTCCTCAGGACGGTACCGTTGCCAGCATAAATGTATCCACAGGCGATTCCGTTGAGTCCGGCGCAGTTTTAGCCACTCTGAACTAAGCAGAAACACGGATCCGCAGTAAGTTGGATTCCATTATGGAGGTAACATTATGGATTTTGGCAATTTAGTAACAAACCTTTTGGGACAGATGGCGTTTTTCCATCTGACCATTGGGAACTATGTGATGATCGGTGTGGCGCTGGTCTTCTTATACCTGGCAATCCGCCGGGGATTTGAGCCTCTGCTGCTGATCCCCATCGCATTTGGCATGCTGCTTGTAAATATCTATCCGGAAATCATGTATTCTCCGGAAGAAACGTCCAACGGCATCGGCGGTCTTTTGTGGTATTTCTTTACTCTGGATGAGTGGAGTATCCTTCCGTCCCTGATCTTCCTTGGCGTAGGAGCCATGACAGACTTCGGTCCGCTGATCGCAAACCCCATCAGCTTCCTTATGGGTGCAGCTGCTCAGCTGGGTATCTATGCCGCATATTTCCTGGCAATTTTCCTGGGATTCTCAGGAAAGGAAGCGGCTGCTATTTCCATCATCGGCGGTGCTGACGGCCCTACCTCTCTGTTCCTTTGCAGTAAGCTGGGACAGACCCAGATCATGGGTCCAATCGCAGTTGCAGCTTATTCCTATATGGCTCTGGTTCCTATTATCCAGCCGCCGTTTATGAAGCTGCTCACTACAGATAAGGAGCGCAAGATCAAGATGGAACAGCTCCGTTCCGTATCCAAGCTGGAAAAGATTTTATTCCCGATCATTGTAACAATTGTAGTCTGCCTGATTCTGCCGTCTACTGCTCCATTAGTAGGTATGCTGATGTTAGGAAACCTGTTCCGTGAGAGCGGTGTTGTAAAACAGCTGGCAGAGACAGCATCCAATGCCCTGATGTACATTGTCGTTATCCTGCTGGGTACATCCGTAGGTGCTACTACCAGTGCAGAGGCATTCTTAAATGTAACTACCATCAAGATCGTTCTTTTAGGTCTGGTTGCATTTATTTTCGGTACCGTAGGCGGTATCCTGTTAGGAAAGCTTCTGTGCAAGCTGACCGGAGGAAAGATCAATCCTCTTATCGGTTCCGCAGGCGTGTCTGCCGTACCTATGGCAGCCCGCGTATCCCAGAAGGTTGGTTCCGAGTATGATCCTACCAACTTCCTGCTGATGCACGCAATGGGACCAAACGTTGCAGGCGTGATCGGCACGGCTGTAGCAGCCGGTACTTTTATGGCAATCTTTGGCGTATAAAAGGGAATTTTATCACAGTATTTAAGGAGGATTTTTAACTATGGCAGAGATAGAGAAGAAGCCGGTAAAGATCGTGGAAACCGTCCTGCGTGACGCCCATCAGTCTTTGCTTGCGACCAGAATGTCAACAGAGCAGATGCTTCCCATCATCGATAAGATGGACAAAGTAGGCTACCATGCAGTAGAGTGCTGGGGAGGCGCTACCTTTGATGCCTGCCTGCGTTTCTTAAAGGAAGATCCATGGGAGCGTTTAAGAAAATTAAGAGACGGCTTTAAGAATACAAAGCTGCAGATGCTGTTCCGCGGACAGAATATCCTGGGCTACAACCATTATGCAGATGATGTAGTAGAGTATTTCGTACAGAAGTCCATTGCAAATGGTATTGATATTATCCGTATTTTTGACTGTTTAAATGATATCCGCAATCTGGAGACAGCCGTAAAGGCTACCAAGAAGGAAAAGGGACATGCTCAGATTGCTCTGTGCTATACCCTGGGTGATGCTTATACTCTGGATTACTGGAGAGACATTGCAAGAAAGATCGAGGATATGGGTGCAGACTCTCTGTGTATCAAGGATATGGCAGGTCTTCTGACTCCATATCAGGCGGCAGAGCTGGTACAGGCATTAAAGGAAGGTACAAAGCTTCCGATCGACCTTCATACCCATTATACATCCGGCGTTGCTTCCATGACCTATATGAAGGCCGTAGAGGCAGGCTGTGAGATTATCGACTGCGCCATGTCACCACTGGCTCTGGGAACCAGTCAGCCGGCAACTGAGGTTATGGTTGAGACCTTCAGAGGCACTCCATATGATACAGGCTATGATCAGAATCTTCTGGCGGAAATTGCGGCATACTTCCAGCCGATTCGTGAGGAAGCTTTAAAGAGCGGCCTCTTAAATCCGAAGGTTCTGGGTGTAAATATCAAGACCTTGCAGTATCAGGTACCTGGCGGTATGCTTTCCAACCTTGTAAGCCAGTTAAAGGAAGCAGGACAGGAAGACAAGTATCAGCAGGTATTAGAGGAGATTCCAAGAGTAAGAAAAGACTTCGGAGAGCCACCTCTGGTAACTCCTTCTTCTCAGATCGTTGGTACACAGGCAGTTCTCAACGTGCTTATGGGTGAGCGCTATAAGATGGTTCCGAAGGAGTCCAAGAAGATCATGCTTGGTGAGTTCGGACAGACTGTAAAGCCATTTAATCCGGAAGTACAGAAGAAGATCATCGGTGACGAGACGCCGATCACCTGCCGTCCGGCAGATCTGATCCAGCCTCAGCTTCCTCAGTTTGAGAAGGAATGCGCTCAGTGGAAGCAGCAGGATGAGGACGTATTAAGCTACGCTCTGTTCCCGGCTGTAGCCAAGGAGTTCTTCCAGTACAGAGAAGCACAGCAGAAAAAGGTAGATGTGACTGTAGCTGATAAGGAAAATAAGGTTTACCCTGTGTAAATGACGGGATAAAACTGCATATGTAAAATAAAACAGCCTTCTGGCTGACGGTGCTTTTGATGAGTCCCGGCAGCCGGCAGGCTGTTTTTTTGGAAATAAATGATTATTTTTCCCACTTCATAGCCGC
>UMIE01038346.1_pt1 | contig 10988 bp, 10 predicted proteins | sample 1965711 | NCBI WGS metagenome assembly UMIE01 (sample SAMEA4836116, study PRJEB28245) | human gut metagenome | biome: gut microbiome; material: fecal sample | place: Denmark | collected 2008 | reverse complement strand
AGCTGGACAAGACTGCCAACACAATTTTGGATATGATGAATACAGAGGCTATGACAAAGGTTCGCGTATCCTATGGTACGGTGATCAATGATATTAAGGAAGTGTCACGTTCCTACAAGGAGGCCAAGATGGCCCTTGATGTAGGCCGCATCTTCTATGCAAACAAAAATGTAATCGCTTACAGCAATCTGGGTATCGGCCGTCTGATCTATCAGCTTCCCATCCCGCTGTGCAAGATGTTTATCCGCGAGGTATTTGACGGCAAGTCACCGGATGAGTTTGACGAGGAGACCCTGGCTACGATCAACAAGTTCTTTGAGAACAGCCTGAACGTATCCGAGACTTCCAGACAGCTGTATATCCACAGAAATACCCTGGTTTACCGTCTGGATAAGCTGCAGAAGAGCACCGGACTGGATCTTCGCGTATTTGAGGATGCCATTACCTTTAAGATCGCGCTTATGGTAGCCAAATACATGAAGTATATGGAAAGCCTGGATTATTAAAATGAGGTCGGGGAAATGATAGAACTCAGTCATGTGAACAAGGTCTACAGCGAGGGAAACCGGGCTGTGAAGGATCTGAGCCTGACCATAGATGACGGAGAATTTGCCTTTATCGTAGGACGAAGCGGCTCCGGAAAGAGTACGCTTTTAAAGCTCCTTTTAAAGGAGCTTGAGCCTACTTCCGGGCGGATTGTGGTCAATGATATGGATCTGGGGAAGATGCCCCGAAGATATGTTCCGAAATACCGGAGAAAATTAGGTGTGGTCTTTCAGGATTTCCGTCTCCTGAAAGACCTTACTGTCTTTGAAAACGTTGCATTTGCTCAGAGAGTCATCGGCGTGCCGGGAAGGGTGATCCGTGACACCGTGCCCGAGATGCTGCGTCTTGTGGGGCTTTCTGCCAAATACAAGGCATATCCGGCTCAGCTTTCCGGAGGAGAGCAGCAGCGCGTGGCCATTGCAAGGGCATTGATCAACCGGCCGGAGGTTCTTCTGGCAGATGAGCCTACAGGCAATTTAGACAGCTTTAACGCCCATGAAATTATGCATCTGCTGGAGGAGATCAATCAGCGTGGAACCACGATGATCGTGGTGACACACAGCCATGAGATGGTGCAGCAGATGAAAAAACGGGTCATTACCATGGAACGCGGGGCAGTGATTCAGGATGAAGGCGGATCCAGATAAGAAAATGAGGCGCTTAAGCGTCCGGACGGGTCTGCCGGAAAGGCATAATGATTAAAAATGAGTACATTCTGGTATTGCCTGAAACAGGGCATTGCTAATATATGCAGAAATATTTTGTTTTCGCTGGCATCCATAGCGACGATTTCTGCATGTATTTTTTTATTCTGCCTTTTTTTCTCACTGGCAGCCAATGTGATCCATGGCGCCAGGACAGCCCAGGAAACGGTGGGAATCTCTGTCTTTTTCGATGAGGGGATGACAGAGGATGAAATTCTGGCAGCGGGAGAAGAAATAAAAGGCTGGAAAGAGGTGCGTCAGGCAGAGTACACCTCAGCCGAGGAAGCCTGGGATACATTTAAGGCTCAGTACTTTGAGGGAGCCGAAGATTTGGCCGAAGGGTTTGAAAACGATAATCCTCTGGCAAATTCTGCTTCCTTTGAGATTTTTTTAAACGATATTTCCGATCAGGAGTCGGTTGCAGACCGCCTGGAGGCCATGGATGGGGTGCGCCGGGTGCGGTATTCCAGTACCCTGGCAGCAGGATTTACAAGCGTTGGAAAGATGATCGGATTGATTTCGGCTCTGATCATCGGCGTGCTTCTTGCGGTAGCTGTTTTTTTGATCAGCAATACTATTTCTGTGGCAGCGGCATTCCGCAGGCGGGAAAATGAGATCATGCGCTATATAGGAGCCACTAACTTTATGATACGGGCGCCCTTTCTGGTAGAAGGCCTGCTTCTGGGATTTCTGGGAGCTCTTGTGCCTCTTGGGGGCATATGGGTTCTCTATGAAAAAGGAATGTTGTATCTGGAAGAAAATTATTCCATGATCACAGGTCTGGTTGAGCCCCTTGCGCTGGGAACCATATTCCCCTATATGACAGGGGGAGCTTTAATGTTAGGCGTCGGAATCGGACTTTTAGTAAGCTTTGTGACGATCCAGCGCCATCTGAGAGTTTAGGCAGGATAAACGAGGGCATATGAGAAAAAAGAAGATAGCGGTTTTGGCAGCAGCGGCCGCCTTGACCTTGGGAACGGTATTTTCCTCCTATGCCACCAGTAAGGCTATAGAGGATGCGAAGAAAAAGGTTTCTTCCATGGAGGAGGAAAAGAAAAAGGTAGAGTCTACTTTAAAGGAGCTGGAGGGAAAGAAGTCAGATACAGCGGCCTATGTAAAGGAGCTGGATCGAAATCTGTCCGCCCTGGCAGGGGAGCTTACAAAGCTGGAGGGAGATATTTCCCAGAAGGAAGAGCAGATAGAGGAAGCGAAAGTGGAGCTGGAAACAGCCAAAATTACGGAGAACCGCCAGTATGAGGACATGAAGCTGCGGATCCAGTATATGTATGAAAATGGTCAGACTGGCCTGTTGGAGTCCATGATGCAGTCAGAGAGCATTGCAGAGCTTTTAAACCGGGCAGAGTATGCCAGCCAGATTACCTCCTATGACAGGAAAATGCTGGAGGAGTACAGAAAAACCAGGCAGGAGGTGGCTTTAAAGGAGGAAGCTCTTAAGACGGAGCATCAGGAGCTTCTTACCCTTCAGGATTCCACGAAGGCAAAGCAGAGCTCGGTAAAGACACTGATGGCTTCCAAGGAGGCAGAGCTGGCTTCCTATGAGACGAAGATCGCTTCTGCACAGGGAGAGATTGACCAGTATAATGCGGATATCAAAGCTCAGGAGGAGCATATGGCCCGTGTGGAGGCGGAGATACGGAGAAAGGAAGAGGAAGCCAGAAAAGCAGAAGAAGCCAGAAGGGCAGAAGAAGCCAAGAAAAATCAGTCTTCTGCCGGTGGGGATAGTACGGTAAAAAAAGGGAACACTAATTTTATATGGCCCTGTCCTGCAAGCGGACGGATTTCATCCGCGTTTGGGGACCGGAGCTCACCGACCGAGGGAGCTTCTACCAATCATAAGGGAATTGACATTCCGGCACCGTCCGGTTCCTCTATTGTGGCGGCAGCAGATGGCAAGGTAGTGATCTCTACATACAGCTATTCGGCCGGAAATTATATTATGATCGATCATGGCGGCGGGCTTACTACTGTATATATGCACTGCTCTCAGCTTCTCGTGAAGGAAGGGGAGACTGTAAAACAGGGACATACTATTGCAAAGGTAGGATCGACAGGATATTCCACAGGGCCTCATCTGCATTTTGGCGTCCGGTCCGGCGGAAGCTATGTAAATCCTTCCGGTTATGTAAGTCCATAAAGGGGCATACAGTGTAAAAGGACAGAGAGGCCCCTTAAAGGCCAGATAGGAGACAAAAAGTGGAAGATCAAAGATATGACAGACAAAGCGAGAGAGGAAAGGCGGCAGGAAGCCAGAACCGGTTCTGGATGGGAGTTCTTACGGGAGCTCTCGTCATGGCGTTTGTGGGGCTGATCATCGTAGGTATGTCTGCGGGAATCTACCTGTTCGGACGGCGGGTGATCAGCCGTCAGCCTCAGCCCGGCGCTCCCTCTATTACGGAGGAGCCTGCAAAGAGAGTGGACTTTGAGCAGGTGACCTCAAAGATGGAGATGATCCAGCAGATCATAGACCAGGTATTTCTCTATGATGAGGACGCTCAGAATGTAGAGGATTTTATCTACCGCGGTATGATGGCAGGCCTGGATGATCCCTATTCTGTATATTATTCCGAAGAGGATTATAAGCTGATGCAGGAAAGCACCAGCGGCACCTATTCCGGAATCGGGGCTATGATTAGCCAGAACCGCACTACCGGCCTTTGTACGGTGGTAAAGGTATTTGACGGCTCTCCGGCTCTGGAGGCAGGGATGCGGCCGGGGGATGTGGTCTATAAGGTAGAAGATACGTTAGTAGCAGGGGAAAGCCTGGATGTGATCGTGAGCAATTATGTAAAGGGAGAAGAAGGAACTCCGGTGCAGATTACCGTATACCGGGCAGACGAGGACGCCTATGTGGATCTGACTCTTACCAGAAAGAAAATAGAGGTTCCTACTGTGGAGTCCCGGATGCTGGATGAAACAACAGGTTATGTGGCTGTGAGCGAATTTGATCTGATTACAGTAGATCAGTTTAAAACAGCCATTGATGACCTGACGGCAGAGGGAATGAAGCAGCTGGTGATCGATCTGCGGAATAATCCCGGAGGTATATTAGACAGCGCCGTAGCCATGGTGGACTATCTGATCCCGGATGATATGATGGATTTTAAGAAGGGAGAGGGAAAATCGCTCATTGTTTATACGGCTGACCGAAACGGAGAAGGGGAAACCTATACCGCTTCCGATGGCCATGCGGTGGATCTTCCTATCGCCATTCTGGTAAATGGTGATTCTGCAAGCGCTTCGGAGGTGTTTACAGGTGCGATGAAGGATTATGGAAGAGCAGTCGTGGTAGGAACTACCAGCTACGGAAAGGGAATTGTTCAGAATCTCATTCCTCTGGGAGATGGTTCTGCCATTAAGCTTACGACCGCCCACTATTATACGCCGAGCGGTTTTGACCTTCATGAAAAAGGAATTGTGCCGGATGTGGAGGTTCCTTTGGATGAATCCTTAAGAACGCAGGCAGTAATCCGCCCGGAGGATGACAATCAGCTTAAAAAGGCTGTGGAGATTTTAAATAACGGGCAGTAGGATGAAAATAAAAACGGCAGTGCCGGACGGACTTGAAAGGAAGTCTTACGGTACTGCCGTTTTTATGTTTTTTGGCGGATGGGTTGCTGTACGGTTTATGCGTTCTTTGAGAAATACTCCCGCGTCAGCCGAATTACCGTTCCGGACAGCAGGAAGACAGCAATCAGGTTGGGAATGGACATAAGGCCGTTAAAGGTATCGGCAATGCTCCACAAAAGCCCCAGATCCATAGTAGCTCCGGGAATGGATACCAGAGCGTAGATTACCATAAAGGGCTTTATAAAGGCTGCGGAAAGGAGAAATTCCACACATCTTGCGCCGTAAAGCCCCCAGCCTAAAATGGTGGAGAAGGCAAAGCAGCACATGGCGATCGCGGTAAAAATGGACACCCAGTTTCCGTAGGTAGAGGTAAAGCCCAGGATCGTAAGCTCTGCTCCGGCATCCTGTCCATAGGTTATGGGAATACCGCTGCAGAGAATTACCAGAGCAGTAAGGGTACAGATCACAATGGTATCTGCAAATACCTCAAAAATACCAAACATACCCTGATGGACAGGCTCATCTGTATCCGCACAGGCGTGGGCAATAGAGCCTGTACCAAGTCCGGCCTCATTGGAGAAGATGCCTCTGGAAACGCCGCGCTTCATACTGGTAAAGAAGCTTCCTACCACTCCGCCGGTGACAGCAGAAGGAGAGAATGCTCCCTGGATGATTGAGGAAAATACTCCGGGAACATTTTCCAGATGGAAAAATACCACGCCAAAAGACAGAAGAATGTAGAGCAGAGCCATGAAAGGAACCAGCTTTTCCGCTACACTTCCGATGCGCTTGATGCCGCCAAGGAGCACCAGAGCGACAGAGGAAGCCAGAAGGATGCCCATAGCCAGATTAAAGGTACCGACAGCAGAGTCAGGCAGGATGCCGTAGCCTGTGAGGGCAGACCGGACAGCCGTTGTGATGGTGTTGACCTGAGTGGCATTTCCGGTTCCGAATACAGTAAGGATACCGAAAATGGAAAAAAGATAGGCGAGCCACATCCATTTTTTCCCAAGCCCATTTTTGATATAGTACATGGGACCTCCGGCCAGATCGCCGTCCAGATTAGTTTCCCGGAAATGAACCGCCAGAGTAACCTCGGAAAATTTGGTGCACATTCCTAAAAATGCGGAAATCCACATCCAGAATACAGCGCCCGGACCGCCGATGGCAATAGCTCCGGCTACACCGGCGATATTTCCCGTACCCACAGTAGCCGCAAGGGCAGTACAGACTGCCTGGAAGGGGGTAATGGCGCCTTCGGAGGCATCTTTTTTGCTGAACATGCGGCCCAGAGTGGTGCGGATGGCATAGGGAAAGCGGCGGATCTGGATAAAACGGGTGCGAAGGCTTAAGAAAAGTCCTACTCCGATGATGCAGATCATGGCCGGTACTCCCCAGATAAAGCTGTTTACAGCTGTGTTTACGGAAGTAATAAATTCGATCATGATTATCCTTTTTAACCCTTTCTTTTGTACTGCATTTCATTATAATGGTAAAGTTTGCTTTATGTCAAACGATATAGAAGAAAAAGGGATATTTATACAACCTTAATACAGGCATTATGGATACTTATGCCGCTTTTATACAGCACAGGGTATAATAAAATAAAAAAGCAGAAGTAAGGGGATGTGAAGAGGATGAAAGAAATTATTCTGCTGGGTGCTTTGGCTGTACTGTATAAAATAGGCGGCCGTCTGTTTGACAGGCTGGATCATTTCTTCGAAGGACTTATGCCGCCTCGGGAGTCTTCGTATGAGCCTGAGGAAAGAAATCTGGAAGACGGTTGGAAAATAGAAAAAATGAAACATGCATAAAGGATGTATAAAGAAAATCGCTCCGCCGGTTGTTGGCGGAGCGATTTCATGTTACACTAAAAAGGCACGGTTTTGGAAAAGATTCCTGGCCGTAGATCTTTGTACAAAAAGGGGAATTTGATTATGCCAGTGTTTGATTTTAACCATACGCCGGAAACGGAAGATACAAAGGGAGCAGAGTGTACATACAGTATTTTTTATTCGGATGCTCCTCAGGCAGCGCCGGAGCAGCCGATTCTGGTGTTAGACACAAAAGGACAGCAGTGGGAGCATCACACCTGCGGTCTCTTTACCAATCCTGTAAGGGGAACTGCTTTTGAGTTTAAGGATGGAGGCGAAACGGTCAGTGGAAATATTTTAAAAATAGACGCCCGGTTTGTAAGCCTGATCCGGTGGCTGGGGGAAAACCATATCAATGTGCGTCTGTCCGGAGAGAACAGGGAGGAAGGCTATTCCGTTTACCGCATCCGTGAAACAGCCTTTGGGGGAGGAACCAAGCTTTCAGCAGAGGACGGCTTTTTGCAGTTTATGATTGAGCGTCTGTTTGCCAGCAGTGCGCCTTCTGAGACAGAGGAGGAAGAGGAAACTGAAGAAGGAGATGATATGAAGCTTACCAGTCTCCAGAGCATTACGGATTTTATGACCTGTGCAGGAAAGACCCTTCCGGATCACATCCGTCTCTGGGCAAGAAGAAACCTGGCAGTGGCAAAGTCACATGAGGTATCCCCGGAGGAGCGCCGCCATGCTCAGAGAGCGCTGTCTATTATGATGAACGTGCGGTGGAAGCATGATTATTTTGAAGCCATTGATCCGGTAGAGGCAAGACGGATTTTAGATGAAGAGCTTTACGGCATGGAGCGGGTAAAGCAGAGGATTATAGAAACTATTATCCAGATCAACCGAACTCACACGCTGCCCGCATACGGCCTTTTGCTGGTGGGGCCTGCGGGTACGGGAAAATCCCAGATCGCTTATGCGGTGGCAAGAATCTTAAAGCTGCCGTGGACAACTCTGGATATGAGCTCCATCAATGACCCGGAGCAGCTGACAGGAAGCTCCAGAGTCTATGCCAACGCAAAGCCGGGAATTATCATGGAGGCATTTTCCATGGCAGGAGAGTCCAATCTTGTATTTATCATCAATGAACTGGACAAAGCGGCTTCCGGAAAAGGAAATGGAAATCCAGCAGATGTGCTTTTAACCCTGCTTGACAATCTGGGCTTTACGGATAACTACATGGAATGTATGGTGCCTACCTCAGGCGTATATCCCATTGCCACAGCTAACAATAAGGAGCAGATCAGCGCACCATTAATGTCCCGTTTTGCGGTGATCGATATTCCGGACTATACATTGGAAGAAAAAAAGATCATTTTCTCAAAATTTGCTCTGCCAAAGATCCTGCGCCGCATGAGCCTGCGCAAAGAGGAGTGTATCCTGACCGAAGAGGCTCTTGATACCGTAGTGGAGCTTTATTCAGATACGAGCGGAATCCGTGATCTGGAGCAGGCTGCGGAGCATATCGCTGCCAATGCCCTGTATCAGATCGAGGTGGATCATCTTGAAAAGGTGGTATTTGACGGAAAAATGATCCGGGAGCTTTTGGGATAATAACCTTTAGTCTGCCTCGTCCTTTTCCGGCTCAAGGAGTTTTAAAAGAGTTTCATTCAGAGCCCGGGCCTGTTCGGCCAGCTCCCGTATGCAGGAGATTTCCGGAACCTCAATATCATGGATCAGGGTATTGCGCATTTTTCTAAGAAATGCAATCTGATTCAGGCTGTCTTTGTCAAAAAGCCCGGTCCGTTTCAGGGCGTTGATATTAAAGACGCTTAAGGAACGGGAGCTGCGCTTGGTGGTGCGGTTTAAAAGCGCTTCCAGGGGAACCCATTGACTGAAAAAGGCGCTGATGGCTTTCAGACGTTCCTCATCCTCTTTAGAGCCGGCTGCCTTTAAGGACTGGTAGGCCAGATACCGCTTTTCATTTCCGCTGATGATCTGGTCAATAATCTGCTGGGAAATGTTCCGTTTGTCCTTTTCAAATTTAACTGCCTTTAAAATAGGCCCCATGTACTTTACGTCCAGCAGCTTCAGGCTGGACAAAAGCCGGAAGAGCAGCTCAATATTTCCCATCCGCAGTTCGATATCCTCCGGGCGGAAATTGCTGCTGAGGTAATTGTAAAGATAGGAAGCCAGCTCGTACTGGTTGTTAAAAACAGCATTTTTGCTGCGGATCCGTTCATTTCCTGCAGCCTGCAGGCGCTCCAGGGCGATTTCTCCTGCAAGGACAAGACCGTTTAACTCGTCTAGGATGGCAAGCTCTTCTTTGGAAAGCGTACCCTGAAGGGGTTTGTAGATTAAGTCATGTTCTACCTCAGACCAGGCGTGCATCAGGACGGACGCTACCTGAATTTCGATTCTGGCCCGGCAGTAGCGTTTTTCTGAGGGTTGTACCAATTCTTCTCTCAGATAGACACGGTAGTGGTTGGCCCAGTAGCCGGAAAAACGCTTATGATAAGTAGGAGGCTTTGACTGCTCCGGGAACTGCTTGCTTTCCAGAATGTGGAACTGATCCCGGATCAGCTGGTCTGCCTGAAGGCGGTCTCCGGGGAAATAGAGGGAAACCCGGACACCGCAGAGATCGGCGATGTCCTCATAGATTTCCTTTATATTCCGGTAAGGAACCGGGCGCTTGGCATTGCGGCGGAGAACTTTGCTTTTTAAGCGTCCCGGATTTTTGGCCCGGTAGGTAACCATGGCCCGGATACCGGAGGAGCGCAGCACAGCCTCCAGCTGACCGGCTGCAAGACGGCCTACAGATTCATAGTAGTTAAATTTCTTTTTGTAGTTGTCAATAAACTGGTTGATCAGGTCCATTGATTTCTCCTTTTTGCGGGCTTTATCGGCGGAAATGCTCTGCTTTAATCAGATGGTTTCATCATATCATAGGAGAAATGGGAGTGCAAGCAGACCGGTTTTTGAGTTTTTGTATTTTGCATTTTATCGTGTCAGCTTCTTTTCCACACAGGCAATGGCCTGATATAAAAGCCAGGACAGCAGGCACAGAATCATGATGGAGGTCATAAGCACCGTCATGGTAAAGGTCTGGGCGGAGTAGGTGATCAGATATCCCAGTCCTGCCCGTGCGGAGAGAAATTCACCAATGATGACGCCGACCAGGCACAGGCCGATATTGACCTTCATGTTATTGATCACCATGGGGAGGGAGCCTGGCAGAAGAACCTTAAAGAGTACGTCTGTTCTGGTTCCTCCAAGGGAACGGATCAGGCGTATTTTGTCTTCATCGGTCTGACAGAAACCATTGTACAGAGTAAGGATCGAGCCAAAGAGAGCCACGGAAACGGCCGCTGTGACAATGGTGGTGGTATTATTTCCCAGCCATACGATTAAAAGCGGAGCCAAAGCGGATTTGGGCAGACTGTTTAAAAGAACTAAGAATGGCTCTAAAACGCTGGCAGCAGAGGGACTGGCCCAGAGAAGAAGGGCACAGACCAGACCGGCTGCGGTACAGACAGCAAAGCTTATAAGCGTCTCCATGAGGGTAACGCCTGTGTGGAGAAAGATGGTTCTGTCGGCAGTCATAGAAATCAGGCATTTGAAGATCAGGCTTGGACTGCTGAAAATAAACCGGTCGATGAGACCTAAGCCGGCTGACAGCTCCCATAAAGACAGAATCAGAATCAGAAGAAGGATGCGCCAGATACGGATCATACTCCGTCGGCGCAGCTGGTCGGCCAGGTATTCCTGCTGGGCTAACGAGGGGGAGAGTAAGGGATTATTCATCTGTTTTCAGCTCCTTCCATACAGCGTTGAAATATCCGGAAAATTCAGGACAGTTACGTCTTTTTAAAGGTGTTGCACAGTCAGTCGGGAAATGGATGGGAAGGATTTTTTTGATCCGTCCGGGCCGGGGTGTGAGTATGATGATCCGGTCTGCGATGCTGATGGCTTCTGAAAGATCGTGGGTCACAAGAACGGCTGTTTTTTTAGTGCTCCGTAAGATAGAACTGATATCGTCACATACAGAAAGCCGTGTCTGGTAATCCAGAGCAGAAAATGGCTCATCTAAAAGAAGAAGGTCCGGTTCCAGCGCCAGAGTACGGATCAGAGCGGCCCGCTGGCGCATTCCTCCGGAAAGCTCAGAGGGCCGGGCGTGTTCAAAGCCTTCAAGGCCGTAGGCTGAGAGCATTTCCTTTAAGCGGGCAGTTGTCTTTGGGGTAAGGCGGTTCTGGATTTCCAGTCCCAGAGATACATTGGATAAAATATCCCTCCACGGAAAAAGATGATCCTTTTGGAGCATATAGCCGGTAGCAGAGGG
>UMIE01026422.1_pt1 | contig 11015 bp, 14 predicted proteins | sample 1965711 | NCBI WGS metagenome assembly UMIE01 (sample SAMEA4836116, study PRJEB28245) | human gut metagenome | biome: gut microbiome; material: fecal sample | place: Denmark | collected 2008 | reverse complement strand
GAATACACTTATGAAAAGTTTGCTATTTCCGATTTTTACATTGCGAAACGAGGAGAACTACCAAAAGAATTAAAAGATGAAATTATGACTTACTTTTATAATAAGACTACTTTAAAGAAAGTAGACCCTTACTTGTACGCGAAGAGTAAGAATTTATTAAATTCAATTTTTGGTATGGCTTGCACCGACCCTGTACGGGAGTCTATGATTTATTCAGAAACAGTAGGATGGGTAAAAGAAACAGAAGATATAGAAGAAGCACTCGACAAGTATTATAGGAGTTATAACAGCTTCCTGCCTTACCAGTGGGGAATTTGGGTTACAGCACACGCACGTTTGCAATTAGAAAAATCTTTAAGATTGACGAAAAGCCATACAGTCTATGTTGACACAGACAGCAATAAGTGTGTCGATGTATCTGATAACATCCTTGACGCATTAAATGAGGAAATAAAGAAAGAAGCGCAAGCCCACAATGCTTATGTGGACTTTAATAATGAAAGATATTATTTAGGAGTTTTTGAACAGGAAGATACTTGTAAAGATTTCATCACGATGGGCGCAAAGAAATATGCTTATACAGAAGAAGATGGTACTTTTCATATTACAATTTCTGGCGTATCAAAGAAATTAGGCGCACAAGAAATGATTGAAAAAGCAAAAGAAGAAAACACTCTGCCGATTGAACAGTTTAAAAGGGGGTTTATATTTTATAATTGTGGCAGAACAGTACACCGCTACAATGAAGAAAGACCGCACTACATTACAGTAAACGGCTGTAAAATACTAAATGCAAGCAACATTGCAATTACTGATAGCACTTACAAGTTAAATACGACAAATGATTTTGAAAGTTTTATTGAAAATAATCTTGACATTATGATTTAATTGTGCTATTATATACTTGTAACAAAGAAACAGATTTATTAAGAAAGAATAACACTATATCTAATTAAATGGAGGAAACAACATGAACAACAAAATTATGGTAAACGTAACAGCAAAGGACATCTTTAACGCACAGGCAGGAAAAGGATTTAAAGAAGCAGGTAGCGGAAAACTTGAAGGATTGCTTACTGGCTACGCAGTATACGACACAGAGTCAGCAAATAAAACAACTGGCGAAATTGAAACAAAAACAATCTCTTTAATGATTGTTGACGGGGAAATCTATTCTGGTGAAAGTATTGTAATTGCTGACAGAGTAAGACAGTTAGAACAGTTTACAACAGAAGAAGAAATCAAAGCTGGTATTCCCATTCAGTTTGGTGAATTGAAAGTAGGACGAGGAACAGCAACAACCTTTACCTTGAAATAAGAAAGGAGGAACGGCGGTCAAGTGACCGCCTTTTCTGTTATGTATTTAAACTTAGAAACATTAGAAAATAAATTAGATGTGTTTAATATAATTTTAGGAAATCGTGGTGGAGGAAAGACATATACTTGTTTAAGAGATTGTATAAAGAATGGAAAGAAATTTATATACTTAAGAAGAACACAGAAAGAGATACAGCGTATTGCAAAGAAGAAAGTAGATGTGTCCTTATCTCCTTTTGAACCTCTTAATAAAGATTATCCTAATTGGAATTTGGAAGTTGAACCACTTGATGATGATATATACGCAGTTACAAACGGACTTGAAGATGAAAAGAAAAGTGTAGGGCTTATGTGTCCTTTAAGTACCTTCGCAAGTATGCGTGGTTTTTCTGCGCCAGATGTGGAAGTAATTATATTTGATGAATTTAATCCTGAATTGCACGTAAGAGGGATTAAAAATGAAGATGATGCATTTTTTAATATGTATGAAACAGTAAATCGAAATAGGGAACTGCAAGGAGAAAAGCCTGTGCAAGTATTTCTATTAGGTAATACAAACAATATTGCAATTCCAATTTTAGAAACACTTGGTTTAATTGAAGTGATAGAGGGTATGCAGAGAAAAGGAAAGAAATTTTATAATAACAGAAATCGAAATTTATTTTTAATGCTAATGGAAGATAGCGACTATATCGAAAAGAAATCAAAGACAGCTTTATACAAACTTACGGCAGGCACAGAATTCTATGAAATGGCACTTGAAAACAAGTTTGCATACAATGACTTTAGCGACATAGAAGTTAAAAACCTGAATGAATACCGACTGGAATTTACTTGTAACGACTTTGCAGTTTGGAAGCATAAAAGCCGATTTGAATTCTATGTAACAAAGAATACAACAGGACGAGTAGACTATGAAAGCACAGAAGCCGAAGCAATGGCTTTAAGAAATCGCATGAGATACTTATATAATGCTTATGTTGCAAGAAAAATAATTTATCAGAATTATAGGGTAAAAAAGTCCTTTACAAATTATGTGTAATGTGTTATTATAATAATCGAGGAAGGGAACAACTCAAGGCTCGGAAAGCCGTTCACGGGTGGGAGCACCTAAACCTTCCTCTTTTTCCTAAAGGGCATGAAATTCATGTTCTTTATGGAAAGGAGGAATAACATGAACGAAATCGTGACAGTAGTCACAAATGCAGTTAGCAATGTTGGCTTCCCTATCTGTTGTGTCGGTGCATTAGGCTATCTTCTGTATCGTGAACAGGAATTACACAGAGAGGAAAGCAAAATGTTCACAAGTGCAATTAAAGATTTAACTGTTGCACTTACACAGCTCTCGGAAAAGTTGGGAGGAAGTGAAGATGTTACGGATTATTGATGTAAGTAATTGGCAAGAAGGGATTGTAGACTTGGCGCATCTGGAAAAGTACAACGCTGACGGGGTAATGATGAAAGCAACAGAGGGAAGAACCTTCACTGATAAATCCCTTGATAGCTTCTATGACCGATTACACGGAGCAAAAGACGGAAAGCCTGATAGAAATAAAATCTATGGTTTCTATCATTACGCAAGACCTGAAAACAATTCTCCAGAACAGGAAGCACAGCATTTTCTTGACAAAGTCGGACACCACGCAGGCTATGCGATTTTTGCTTTGGATTGGGAAGGGAAAGCATTAAACTATCCCATTACATGGGCTATTCGTTGGCTTGACTATGTTTATGAAAGAACAGGTGTTCGTCCATTGATTTACACACAGGGAAGTTACACAAAGTATTTACAGAAAGTCTTAAATAGGGACTATGGACTCTGGGTAGCGCATTACGGAGTAAAAAAACCGAACATTGGAGTTTATCCGTTTTACGCAATGTGGCAGTACAGTGCAGACGGCATTGACCAGAATTATTTTAACGGTGATGAAAAAACATGGAGAAAGTATTGTGAGGTGAAATAATGAGTATCATAAGTTTTACACTATCCAACACCACTCCTACTTTTACTTTAAAAGGTAAAAGTAAAAGAGGTATAAAGAAAATTATGTTGCTTCCGACACAGTTAGTCAATTTGGACGATACAAACTTAGAAGCAAACAAACAATTTATAATTGAATTTCCCGAATTAAACGGAAAGTTACCGCAGACAATTACTTTAACTGCACCGAACACGCCTTGGTACTGCGGATTTCGTGTTTTAGAATTAGGTGGAGAGGGATACGAAAATTACTTTAAAATTAAAAAAGAAAATGATAACGGAGTGCCGACATAATGGCTTGGATATCAGGAAACAGATACCTGACACAATCCGAAATGGATAACAACGCTCTAATTGTTGCTCAAATACTTTTAGAATTTGGATGGAGTCACAACGCTATTGCAGGGACTTTAGGTAATATGCAATATGAGTCCAACATAAACCCCGGATTGTGGGAAAGTCTGAATGAAGGAAACACAAGCAGAGGTTTTGGGCTGACACAATGGACACCAGCAACAAAGCTGATAAACTGGTGTAATAGTAAAGGACTCAATTACAAAGACGGAAACGCACAGTTACAGCGGTTGCAGTATGAGGTCGAATGGGACACACAAAGTCCTAATCAGGGACAGTGGATAAATCGAGATGGGCTATCCTTTGCCGAATACATTAAAAGCACTGATACCCCGACTAACCTTGCAAGAGTGTTCATCCGTTCTTACGAACGACCAGCAAATGAAAACCAACCTCAAAGAGGAACAGCAGCCGAAAGATACTTTAATTTGATAAAGGATTTAGTAGGCGGAAAACTGGAAAAAGTGATTGAAGCAATCATGGGGAGAACAGTAGAATACAACGGGCACAAGGGATTGAACCTTTATTCACAAGACGCAGTATTGCGAACACAAGTTTTTAACTTGCCGACAGGTCATTCAGATTGCTCTTCTCTAATGTGGAAAGCGTTTGAAATCTACGGAGACACCTTTATTGGAACGTGGACGGAAGACCAGCGAAACCACGGTGAACTGGTTTGGACGAACACGAACCCAGATTGGCATACTGTACCTTTAGAGGAACAAGGCAAAATCATGCGTGGAGATTTAATCTTCTACGGCACTTTAGGAGGACAAAGCGAACACGTAGAAATGTTTCTCGGTGATAATAAACAGGTCGGTCATGGCTCAGGTTGGGGCCCGACTTTAAAGGTAACAAGCAACTATCGGCATCCGTACCCAGTAATGGAGGTAAGAAGATACTTATACGGGGGTGGAATTATACCACCGACAACCCCCTTTTGGAAAAAATACTTAGGTGGAATTGTTAAAAATAGGAGGAAAAAACAATGCAAACAAGTGATATTGTTAAATTAGTAAACGCAGGGTTTACGAAAGAGGAGATTATGCAGTTGGCTAGTCCAGCACAGACACAGGTTCAGACACAGGTTCAGACACCAACACTGGTTCAGCCACAGGTACAGCCACAGATGCAGACACCAGCACAGGTACAGCCACAGATGCAGACACCAGCACAGGTGCAGATGCCACCGAATGTGGATTATAAAATGCTTTATGAAACACAGAAACAGATGCTTGCCGATATGCAGTCTTTAAACCAGAGAATGAATGTTGGTGCACCGATTGACACTGTTGAGAGCGTCATGAAGGATTTTCTTGGAGGTGAAAAATAATGCCAGCTAACGAATTAAGTATAAATCAGGTCAGTACAATTTTAAATGCAGTGGTTAAGCAGGCAACAGGAAATACAGCTTTAGCAACTGTCGATGGAAATAACTTTGCAACAGTAGCACAGTTACCATTAAAAATTGGCTACGACCCAGTTATTAACGCTATTTCACAGGTTCTGTCTTCTACAATTTTTTCTGTAAGACCATATTCCAGAAAATTTAAGGGGATTAACGTGTCAAGTCAAAAATTCGGAAACATTACACGCAAATTAAACATTGCAGACAGTGACTGGACGGACGACGATAGACAGAAATTAACAGACGGTGAAAGTATTGATATGTACGTCGTTAAAAAGCCGACTGTACTACAAACTAACTTCTACGGTGCAAATGCTTTTCAGCGACAGACCACAATTTTTAAAGACCAGTTAGACGTAGCATTTTCCTCTCAGGAAGAGTTTGGCAGATTTATTTCAATGCTCATGAGTAATGTTTCTGATATGATTGAGCAGGGACATGAAAGCATGGCAAGAATGTGTATTCTGAATTATGTAGGCGGAAAACTTGCAAATGAAGACGAGGTAAATAATCGTATTCATCTGCTAACTGAATATAATGAGCTGACAGGACTTACTCTAAACGAAAAGGACGTGTATAAACCAGAGAATTTTCCGTCATTCATGAAGTTTGTTGTTGCTAGGATTAAAGCAATTTCAAATCTCATGACTGAAAGAAGTAAAAAATTCCATACTAACGTTACTGGGAAAGAGATTATGCGCCATACACCACTTTCAAAACAGAAAGTATATTTGCTTGCCCCACAGCAGTATTTAATGGAAACATCCGTTCTGTCAGACTTATTTAACGATAAGTATATGAAAATGACTGACTTGGAGTTAGTGAATTTTTGGCAGAATATTGATAAGCCGTCCGACATTGACATTAAGCCTATTTACATGGATAAGAACGGAGCTTTAAAACAGCCAGCAAGCGCAATCAAAGAACCGCACCTTTTTGGTGTAATTTTTGACGAGGAAGCTTTGGGTTATACTACTGTTAATAATTGGAGCGCCCCGACACCGTTTAATGCAAGAGGTGGTTATCACAACATCTTCTGGCATTACACAGATAGATATTGGAACGATTTCACTGAAAATGGTGTTGTTCTGTTGTTAGATTAGCATAGATAGGAGGACGAGGGGATGTACATCCCCTCAATCTATATGGAAATAATTTTTTACAAATTCAGCAAAAGAAAAAATAGTACGAAGCAGGCTTTTAACGGTGTTTCTTACAAACATGGAACGTTAAAAGATTTTTGTAGTATTACGAAGCCTGTAATTCTTGTAGACATGGGAAAAATCCCTGATTACAATTATGCTTATATTACAGAATTTAAAAGATATTACTACATTACTAATGTAGTAGTGGAAAGCGGTACAATGTGCAGAGTTTACATGGCTGTGGACGTATTGGCAAGCTACAAAGATGATATCTTAAAAGCGGATGTGTTTGTACAGCGTTGGAGTCGGTCGGATGTGATAGACATTATGGACGGACAATGTGTAGCCAGAGCAAATCCAGAACAGCGAATAGAAACAGGTGTTTTGCCGATAGACAGTGACGGTCATTTTGTTTTGGGAGTAACAGGGAAGAACGGAGCAAATGCAGTAGCTTACTATGATTTAAACAAGACACAATTAGAGTTGCTTATGAATTTTCTTTTCACAGAAGATAATTTTAAAGATGTCATTTCCGAAGAAGTTGTAAAAAGTTTCTTTAATCCTTTTGATTTTATTGTGAGCTGTATGTGGTTTCCTTTTCCACATAGTCCAGCAAATAAACGTCGAATAGATTTCGGGTGGTTTAGCAATGACGAAATTATGGGAGTGTTACTAGAAGGAAATAGTCTAACTTCTGGTGAGCTTTGGGTGACAATTCCTAGAATGTACCCCAAAGGAGATTTTAGAAATTCAGCTTTTATTTCCTACAAAATCTATATTCCGTTTTTCGGGGAAATTCCAATAGACGCAAATATAATTTCAAAAGCAGATGTAATTTCTTATAAGTTTGTGGTCGATATTGCAACTGGAAAAGCACAATGCCAGTTGGGGTATGGAGATTTCAGTATAATGGAAAGCGGTAGTGGTACTGTCTTTATGCGACTTGAGGGGCAAATGGGTTGTCCGATAGCCTTAGCTCAAACTAACACGGACATAATCGGCGGAGCAGTTTCCGCTATCGGAAGTGTTGCGGGATTTCTCAAAAATCCACAAGGAGCAGTGGAGGGGGTAGTTAGTGCAGTTGAAAACGCAATGCCTGTGCCTGAAATTAAAAGCGGTAACGGATGCCGAAGCACTTTAGACTTCGAGAGAAATGTGAAGCTCACGGCTACTATGTACCGTGCTAACGTTTTAAATCCAGAAGACAGGGGATATATACATTGTAAACGGCAAACTCTCGGTAGTCTCGGTGGCGGTTTTGCTATCTGCGATAATGCAAGTATTCCGTTATCAGCAACAGAAGAAGAAATTGCAGAAGTTAATAACTATGTGAATGGAGGAATTTATATTGAGTAATTATCCTGTGGACTTTGATGGAATAGCACGTTACAACACTAAAGTAACCCCAAATACCGTACATACTTGGGGAACTTACAATGTAGAATTTTATAAGAGATATTTACTTACTAAAGCAATGTCAGTTTTTGAATGGACTGTGCCAAAAGAATGGTCGTTAGACTATTTTAAAAGTTGTATTTATGTAAATGGCGCAATTTGTGTAATAAATACGAACAGATTTGGAGTAATACCTCAAGTTTTTACCCCAGCAGGTTATGACATTTACTACGAACCAAACACAGCATATATTGCTAGTCCAATTTTAGGGGATTATATGCTGGAAATCGGTAAACAATGCGAAGTGATAAAGTTAAAAAGAGATTGGTGCGGTATAATGGATATCGTAAACAACTATGCAGAACTCCTTGCTGAGTGTGATAAATCTATCGGAGTCAATCTTTTGAACACTAAAGTTGCTTTTGCGTTTGGTGTGAACAGTAAAACCGAAGCGGAAAAAATGAAGAAAATCTATGACGAAGTTATTTCAGGAAATCCAGCGGTATTTTACAAAGACGGTGGAGAAAAGTGGGATTTCTTCATTCAAAACTTGAAACAAAATTATATTGTTCAGGATTTAATCATTGCTAAAAAGTCGATTATGGACGAGTTTAACACTTTAGTTGGTATTCCAAATGCAAACACGGAAAAAAGAGAAAGACTTGTCAAGGATGAAGTTAATGCAAACAATGCGGACACGTTTTCGCTAGCTGAGGAATGGTTAGAAGAATTAAAAATCGGGTGTGAAAAGGTTAATAAAATGTTTGGACTTAACTTGTCTGTTAAATTCAGGGAAGGAGTGAAGCAGAATGGCGAAAATAACACTGTGGGGAGTTCTGAATAACTACCCTGAAATTATTAAAGGGGTGGAACTGCCGAATAACGTGGATTACGAAACGTTGCTGGAGGTTATAATATTTAAAGCAGGGGAAAATGAGGTCATGTACCCAAACCCTGTTTTCATGGAAACAGCAGTTCGTGCGTGGTTTAGAGCGAAAAAGTACGAGTTTGATAAACTAGCAGAAACTTTGGATTTAGAATACAATCCGATTGAAAATTACGACAGAAAAGAAGAATGGACGGATAGAACAGAAAGTACAAGTAATTCCAGTACGAAAGGAAATGGAACAAGTACGGAAAGTAAATATGCGTTCGACAGCACGAGCTTTAATCCGTACACACGTACAGAAAGCACGAACAATGATACTGATACTGTGCAGGGGAACGGGGAAACGGTGCACAGTGGAAAAATTCACGGGAATATTGGAGTTACAACATCACAGCAGATGATACAGTCGGAAAGAGAAGTTGCTAACTTTGATATATATGACTATATCGCAAGTAAATTTGAAGACGCTTTTACGCTTGCGGTTTATTAAGAAAGGAGAAATGATTATGAGTTTTGAAGTGTTTCCTTACACCAATTTCCATGAAATGAATTTGGATTGGTTGATTGAAAAAATGAAAGAGTTAGTAAAAGAATGGATGGACGTAGGCAAAAAGTGGGAAGAGATTAGAGAACTAATTGAAAACTTCTTAGACCACGTAGCAGTAGACATTTCCGCAGAAGTCAAGAAACAATTAAAAGTGATGCTGGATAACGGAGAGTTGGAAGCAATAATCACGAGTTCTTTGGGAATTGTAACAAGCGTAGATACTTGCGTAGAACTTAAAAAATCTACAAAATATAAAGTAGGGCAGGTTATTGTTACAAAAGGGTATCACAAAGTCGGAGACAATGGCGGTGCAACTTATTACTTGTCAGACAGTGCTTTTGAGGACACAGGGGTTTTCGAAAAAACAGCAAACGGATTATTTGCCAATATGTTGTACAATGATGTAATTTCCGTTGAGCAGTTAGGTGTCGTTAGCAATGCTACTGGGGACTATGTTACAAAACCAGCTAATAATGCGGTGGCTTTTAATAATGCCCTATCACTTTGTAAAAGTAATTCTACAAGAAAACACAAATTTAAACTTGTAGGTTACGGAAATTATTATGTAGAAACAACTCTTGATTTCGGTGGAACAAATGAAGCGAAAGTTTCAGACAGTGATTTCAAAACCGACTTTTCTGGTTCAACGATTTTTACAGATAAAAGCTTAGACGCTCTTATTTCCATTAAAAATGCTCAAGAGATTATTTATAATTTTGGGTATATCAGTGCAAGAACTTGTAATTACGGAATTAAAATTACATCTTTGGAAAGGCATGATTGGTCGCAGTATATAACATTACATTGCTTAGATGTAAGAGCATCTACAAATTCTCTGTATGTGACAAACAATGACAGAGGCGGTTGGGTAAATGAATTGCACGTTATTGGTGGTTTATATCCAAATGGAATATTCATAAATTGTCCTAATAGAATTGACGAAGTTTTCGTAACAAATATGCTGTCAGGTTTTTACTTTAATGACGTATCATGTGAGGGTGCGGAGACATGGTTTAAATTTAAAAATGTTGTTTACGTTTATATAAACAATGCAAGGACAGCAGATGTTACAAACAAGTGGATTGAAACGTTGCAGAATTGCAAAAACATCTATTTAACAGGGTCATTTAGAACCGACCATTTAACAATATCGCAGGAAACATACAATATTAACATAAGAGGTGACTTGAATATTCCTGATAACTTTACAATAAAAAATCCTGTTTATATTAGAGGTGGGTGGGTTACGGAATTTCTACCGATTGCATCATCACAGGGAAATGGAGTCGGTTTCATTAGAAACAATGATGTATCTCCTACAATTATTCAATTTAAAGGTGATTGTTCAAAAGTTATTTTACCACGAGAATATTCTGATTATCTGGGTATCAATAAATTTGAAGCGTACTTTGATAATGATTGTACGGGCATTGTTAAGGACTCTTACGGAGTGACAGTTGTTAATGCTGAAAGTTATAGAGGTAGATATGCTACTATATACTATGTAGGAAATGCATGGTGGATTAACTCACCGACAAATAATTAAGAGGGCTTATAGCCCTCTTTAATTATATTCTATTTTAAATATTCCTAAAACCCTTAATTCTTCATTGTCAAATTCCCAATGTATTAGCTTGTTCTTTAGTGCTCTGTACCCTCGTTCATTTATATACGCAATCCTTGTTTTTCTGTCGATTGTTACGAATACAGTAGCGTATTTCTTATTTATCGTGCTTTTCGCCGTTAACATTGTTTGCAATCTCATTCTGTAACTCCTCCAATCTACGCAATAGATAATAGTTTTCAATATATAAATCGTTTATCTTGTTTGATGTGCATAAAGAACAGATAAGTATACCTATTACAGCACCTATTACAACACCTAGCATCCTATTAACCTCCTTTCATTTGATAAGTCTATTATAGCATATCTGAAATAAAAAGCAATAGATTTTTTCAAATTTATAAAAGTCGTAATA
>UMIE01027709.1_pt1 | contig 11016 bp, 6 predicted proteins | sample 1965711 | NCBI WGS metagenome assembly UMIE01 (sample SAMEA4836116, study PRJEB28245) | human gut metagenome | biome: gut microbiome; material: fecal sample | place: Denmark | collected 2008 | reverse complement strand
TAACTATACATTTTGGGCTGCAAAAATACGAATAATATTTGAAAACACAATGAGTTATATGATTATTTTTAGAAAAACGCTTTCATAATCAATTCACTGTCAATAAAAGAAAAAGGGAATAGCGCTATATAAGTACCATTCCCCTCTTTCGCTAAAAAATCCACAGACATGATCATATCGTAAAGCTTTACAATACATCAATACCCATGTATCCAGTCCCGCCTCTTTCCAAACTGCAATAATTATTGTTTGAAGGTAGTGAGAAGCCTCTCTGGTATTCATTTTTCCGAATCAAGCTTCACCTTTAAAACCCGATATCGGCGGAATAAATGTCCCCCCTTGATGCTCTCCGGGCATACGAATTTCTCCAAATACCCGTTCATATTTACCAATATTTTCTTCCAATGCACGAAGCAGTCGTTTGGCATGTTCGGGTGCCAAAACAACACGCGATTGAACTCCGGCTTTCGGTATCCCGGGCATCACGCGTACAAAGTCGAGAATAAACTCTGAACTGGAATGAGTAATGATAGCCAAATTGGCATAAGTGCCTTGAGCTACTTCTTCTTTCAATTCTATCTGCAACTGATTGTTTGGATTCTGATTTTCCATAATAATATATTTATAGTGAGTATTTCCATGTTTTTATCTCCCTTCATCGCTTTCACCATTCTCACTGTAACCGGCTGTGGTAAAGAGATTCAGGGTGAAAGAGACTACCGTTCCAATGAAGTCCGGTAATGTCCGGGTACGGGAACGTATACCGGTTGCTGCTTGGTATTGATATTCTTCAATTTCTTCTCTTCCTGCAACCGCTTCAAACAACGTCCAGCGGTAACACGTGTCATTTGGCAGATTTTTTCGATATCGCGACGGACCAATATACTGTTCTCACTAAAAAACTCTGTCAATTTCATATCTATCTCTATTTCCGACAAATGAGCCGAATGGCTTCCGGCCTTTGAGCGTTCAGCTTTCAGTTCGGCCACCCGGTAACGCAATTCTTTATCGGCACGAAAGTTAACATTCTTAAATTTCACGCTCGAAGCTCTGGTATCCTTCGGATTTCGCGTTTCCGGAGCAGTCAAAGATACATCAAAATATCCGATACCATCGATATGAACACGCCATCCATCTTTCAACCAGCCTACCAACGAACGGTTCAATGCATCAAGCACAGCACCACATCGGTTCTTGTCAATGTACAAGCCATTTCAATTTCTTTCACAATGTCGGGAGTCGAAACTGTGCGACGATTTACAACGCGGGGATAGTAACGTAATTTCTTCGGGCGTCCTGAAGGCATCGGCACCGGAGCAAACTCAAATTCTACTGCCATAAACGGTATTCTCTTTAAGGATAATCATAAAATCTCACCGGAAACATTATCGTTTCACAATTATGAGACGTGTTTTTCACAAATGAGAGACGCACGTTTCATTATTGAGAGACGAATTTCTCACAATTGTGAAACGCTAATAACTCTCATGCAAAAGTAGGTAAATACAAGCAGGAAACAAAGCATTTACCAGGTTATTTTCAACTAAGCAGATTTCAATAAATCTATTCCCCGAAAATCCGAAAAAGAGGGATCGACGACCTTACATTTCCCCTAAGAACCAATAACGAAAATAACATGAAACTTACGGAAATGATCAGAAATTTCTTCCGGTGGAATCGGAAAGTAACAAACAATGAGTCAAAAACAGGGCAAAAAAGAAGAATCGAAAACAAAACGATGGTCCAAGAGCAGGAAGCGAGCGAAGCACTTCAAAACTATTTATTAATGCAGTATGACTTTCGTTATAACTTGCTGACAGAAGAGACAGAATTCCGGCCAAACAGTTCTTCCGACCCGGCATTCACACCGATCGGGCAACGGGAAATGAATACACTTTGTATGGATGCCCGTACAATAGGCATCAAATGCTGGGATCGGGATTTAAACCGCTATCTACTCTCCACACGCATACCTTCGTATCACCCATTACAACTTTATATGAAAGAACTCCCCGAATGAGATGGTCACGACCGACTCACCGATCTGGCGCAGCGCGTATCGACATCACCCATATGGATCAAAAGTTTTCACACCTGGATGCTGGCAGTTGTAGCTCAATGGACCGGAAAGGAACAAGTACATGCAAATTGTGTAGTTCCCATCCTTGTCAGCAGCGAACAGGGACATCTGAAATCTACCTTTTGCAAAGGTTTGCCCCCCCCCCTTGCCTTCATCGCTATTACACCGAAAAATTTTCGCTCACCTCACAAGGAGATGCCGAACGGAAACTGGCAGAAATGGCTCTTATAAACCTGGATGAATTCGACCGATACTCACTCGTCCAAATGCCACAGCTTAAAAACCTAATGCAACTGTCTACACTGAATCTCCGGAAACCACATCAAAAAAGTTACCGTCTACTTCCCCGTATCGCCTCATTTATCGGCACATCCAATCGTATGGATTTATTAACAGACCCAAGCGGTAGCCGAAGATATATTTGCATTGAAGTGAAGCAAGCCATTAATCTGGAGGGGATTGAGCATTCGCAGATCTATGCCCAATTAAAAGCAGAGCTCATGGCAGACAGGCGTTACTTCTTCAATAAAGAAGAAGAACAACAAATCCAGCAACACAATCTTTCGTTCTATCGTCAGACATTGGCTGAAGAAGTACTTCGCAATTGTTTCCGACCGGCTTTTGAAGAAGATACTTATGAACTGCTATCGGCCGCCGAGATTTTCCAAACATTACAACGTCACAATCCGACGGCCATGCGGGGTGCAAATCCGAATCATTTCAGCCAGATATTAGCAACGGCAGGAGTTGTCCGAAAACATACAAAATGGGGAAATGTGTACCGGGTACACCGGTTAAACAATTCACCTCAAAAAGAGTGACCCTTCACCCTACAAAGCCGATGGAAAAGGTATTACACCAAAAAGGTGAATGCGGTGAAGGAGGTAAAACAAAACTGAAAAACAGTTATTAAAACAAAGGAGCAGCCACTATTACAGTGATTGCCCCTTCTTTTTATAATAACCAATTCGGTATTCTTATTCTACTTCATTATAATCAAGCACAGTCTTCTTGTTTGCCAAGATACGATCATACTCCTCTTTTGAGCCGACAATAACCTTGTCAAATTCACGCTGACCTGTACCTGCCGGAATTAAATGACCGCAAATAACGTTCTCTTTCATTCCTTCGAGCTTATCGATCTTACCATTGATAGCAGCCTCATTCAACACTTTCGTAGTCTCCTGGAAAGATGCTGCCGACATAAAGCTGGAAGTCTGCAATGCAGCACGCGTGATACCTTGGAGTATCTGCGTAGATGTAGCCGCAATGGCATCACGTACTTCAACCGGTTTCAAGTCACGACGTTTCAACATACTGTTTTCATCACGCAACTTGCGGGCAGTAACAATCTGACCCGGCTGCATATTCTGAGAATCACCGGCATCAACGACCACTTTCTTACCCCAGATACGATCGTTTTCTTCCATAAACTCAAGTTTATCCACAACCTGCTGTTCAAGGAAACGCGTATCTCCCGGCTCGTCAATTTCCACCTTACGCATCATCTGACGAACGATTATTTCGAAATGCTTATCATTGATCTTCACACCTTGCAGACGGTATACATCCTGAACTTCGTTCACAATATATTCCTGCACTGCCGTAGGACCTTTAATTGCCAAAATGTCTGCCGGAGTAATAGCACCATCCGATAGCGGAGTACCAGCACGCACATAGTCGTTCTCCTGTACCAGAATTTGCTTAGATAGGGCCACGAGATACTTCTTAACCTCACCGGTCTTAGATGTAACGATGATCTCACGGTTACCACGTTTAATCTTACCCATCGTAACCTCACCATCGATTTCTGATACAACGGCAGGATTCGACGGATTACGCGCTTCGAAAAGCTCCGTAACACGGGGAAGACCACCGGTAATATCACCGGCCTTACCTACAGCACGCGGTATCTTGACAATAACCTCACCAGCTTTCACTTTCTGTCCGTTTTCAACAATAACGTGTCCACCCACAGGTAAGTTATAAGTACGGATCAAATCGCCATCTTCAGTAAGAATATGAACCGAAGGCACTTTTGTCTTATCCTTAGACTCAATGATGATGATTTCACGAAGTCCGGTCGCTTCATCCGATTCAACCTTATAAGTGACATTCTCAACAACACTCTCAAATTCAATCTTACCGGTAGCTTCCGTGATAATAACGGCATTGAACGGGTCCCACTTAGCAATCAGCTTACCCTTTTCAACCACATCGCCATCCGATACATACAATGTCGAACCGTAAGGAACGTTATGAGTAGACAGAACAATATTAGTGTTTACATCCACAAAACGTACTTCAGCCAAACGACCTACCACCACTTTCGCAGATTCGCCCATCTCATCAACAATGTCAACCGTGCGGAGCTCATCGAATTCCAGACGAGCGGCATTTTTAGCTACAATGCTCGCATTAGCTGCAATATTGGCGGCTGTACCACCGGCATGGAACGTACGCAATGTCAACTGTGTACCCGGCTCACCAATTGACTGGGCAGCGATTACACCGACAGCTTCACCTTTCTGAACCATGCGGCTCGTTGCAAGGTTACGTCCATAACATTTAGCACATACACCTTTCTTAGATTCACAAGTCAACACTGAACGGATTTCAACACTTTCAATCGGAGATTCCTGAATCTTCTTAGCGATATCTTCTGTAATTTCATCCCCACCGGCAACCAATAATTCGCCTGTAGTAGGATGAATTATATCATGTACAGATACACGTCCGAGTATACGCTCATACAGAGTAGCAATAACTTCATCGTTATTCTTCAAGTCCGTACAAACCAATCCACGAAGAGTTCCACAGTCTTCTTCATTAATAATAACATCGTGTGAAACATCTACCAGACGACGAGTCAAATAACCGGCATCAGCAGTCTTCAACGCCGTATCAGCCAAACCTTTACGAGCACCGTGGGTAGAGATAAAATACTCCAACACCGAAAGTCCCTCTTTAAAGTTCGACAAAATCGGGTTTTCAATAATCTGACCACCCTCTGCACCGGCTTTCTGCGGTTTAGCCATCAAACCGCGCATACCAGACAACTGACGAATCTGCTCCTTAGAACCACGGGCACCCGAATCAAGCATCATGTATACAGAGTTAAAGCCCTGATCGTCAGAAGAAATAGTCTTCATCAGAATATTAGACAACTCCGAGTTGACATGTGTCCAAATATCAATAACCTGATTGTAACGTTCGTTGTTGGTAATGAAACCCATATTATAGTTATTGATCACCTGCTCTACTTCGTCATACCCCTTTTGAACCAGTGTCTCTTTCTCTTTCGGGATAATAATATCACCCAAGTTGAATGACAGACCGCCCTTGAAGGCCATCTGATAACCGAGGTTCTTGATTCCGTCAAGGAAATCGGCAGCCTTCGCCACACCACACACCTTAATTACATCACTAATAATATCACGAAGCGATTTCTTAGAGATAATCGTATTGATATAGCCAGCTTCAGGCGGAACAATCTCGTTCACAATAACACGTCCGACAGAAGTCTCACGCATTACATCCACAATATTACCATTCTCGTCAACATCCTTCACGATTACTTTTACCGGAGCATGGATATCCACCTTACCCTCGTTATACGCAATCAATGCCTCTTCCGGTCCGTAGAAAGTCAAACCTTCACCTTTAGCACCGGTACGCAACTTGGTAATATAATACAAACCAAGAACCATATCCTGTGCAGGCACAGTGATAGGAGCACCATTGGCCGGATTCAGAATATTATGTGATTGAAGCATCAACATTTGTGCCTCAAGAATAGCTTCATTACTTAAAGGCAAGTGAACCGCCATCTGGTCACCGTCGAAGTCGGCATTAAATGCCGTACAAGCAAGCGGATGCAACTGGATAGCTTTACCTTCAATCATCTTCGGCTGGAACGCCTGAATACCCAGACGGTGAAGCGTCGGTGCACGGTTCAGCAATACCGGATGTCCTTTCATTACATGCTCAAGAATATCCCAGATCACCGGTTCCTTGCGGTCAACAATCTTCTTCGCGGATTTTACGGTCTTCACAATACCGCGTTCAATCAATTTACGTATGATAAACGGTTTGTAAAGTTCTGCAGCCATCAACTTAGGAATACCGCATTCACCCATTTTCAACTCGGGACCTACAACGATTACCGAACGAGCAGAGTAGTCAACACGCTTACCGAGCAGATTCTGACGGAAACGTCCTTGCTTACCTTTCAAACTGTCTGACAATGATTTCAACGGACGGTTAGCATCTGTCTTAACAGCACTTGATTTACGTGAGTTGTCGAACAGTGAATCCACCGATTCCTGAAGCATACGTTTTTCATTACGCAAAATTACTTCGGGAGCCTTGATCTCGATCAGACGTTTCAAACGGTTATTACGAATAATGACACGACGATACAAGTCATTCAAATCAGAAGTAGCAAAACGGCCACCATCCAGCGGAACCAACGGACGAAGTTCGGGCGGAATAACCGGTACGATACGTACGATCATCCATTCCGGTTTGTTGCGTCCACGTGATGCACGGAATGATTCTACAACCTGCAGACGTTTCAACGCCTCGTTCTTACGCTGCTGTGAAGCATCGTTTCCGGCACGATGGCGCAATTCATACGACAACGCGTCCAGATCCAGACGGGCCAACAAGTCATAGATAGCCTCTGCACCCATCTTGGCGATGAATTTATTCGGGTCTGTGTCTTCCAGATACTGATTTTCTTTCGGAAGTGTATCCAGAATATCCAGATATTCCTCCTCTGAAAGCAAATCATATTCAGCTATGCCATCTTCCGCCTTTATACCCGGCTGAATAACAACATAACGCTCATAATAAATAATGGAATCGAGTTTCTTGGTAGGCAATCCCAGCAAGTAACCTATCTTATTAGGAAGCGAACGGAAATACCAGATGTGAGCCACCGGCACAACCAACTGGATATGTCCCATCCGTTCACGACGCACTTTCTTTTCTGTAACTTCCACACCGCAACGGTCACACACAATCCCTTTATAACGGATACGTTTGTACTTACCACAATGGCATTCGTAGTCTTTGATAGGACCAAAGATACGCTCACAGAACAAGCCATCACGTTCCGGTTTGTACGTACGGTAGTTAATGGTTTCAGGCTTTAATACTTCACCACTCGAATTCTCAAGGATTTCCTCCGGAGAAGCCAAACCGATAGAGATTTTCGAGAAATTGCTCTTCGTCTTATTTTCTTTTCTAAAAGCCATACTATAATATAGTTGAAAATTAAAAGTTGAAAGTTGAAAGTTGAAGATTGATAATTGAAAGCAGAATCACTCCAGCATCAATTATCAACTTTCAACTAAATAATTATTCCAGGTTGATGCTTAATCCTAAACCTCTCAACTCGTGCAACAACACGTTCAGAGATTCCGGAATACCGGGTTGCGGCATAGGTTCGCCCTTCACAATCGCTTCATAGGCTTTGGAACGTCCTACAACATCATCTGACTTAATCGTCAAAATTTCCTGAAGAATATGCGCTGCACCGAAACCTTCGAGTGCCCAAACCTCCATTTCTCCGAAACGCTGACCACCAAACTGAGCTTTACCACCCAAAGGTTGCTGAGTTATGAGCGAGTACGGACCGATAGAACGAGCATGCATCTTATCTTCAACCATGTGACCGAGTTTCAACATATAAGTCACACCAACAGTTGCCGGCTGGTCGAATTGTTCACCGGTACCACCATCACAAAGATAAGTCTTACAGTAACGAGGCAAACCGGCCTTGTCTGTCCACTCATCGAGATCTTCCATGGTAGCACCATCAAAGATAGGAGTTGCAAACTTCACACCCAGCGTTTTTCCGGCACGTCCGAGAACAGCTTCAAATATCTGTCCGATATTCATACGTGAAGGTACACCCAACGGATTCAAAACAATATCAACCGGAGTTCCATCTTCAAGGAACGGCATGTCCTCCTGGCGTACGACACGTGAAACAATACCCTTGTTACCGTGACGACCCGCCATCTTATCACCTACACCGATCTTACGTTTCTTAGCAATATATACTTTAGCCATCTGGATAATACCGGCAGGAAGCTCATCACCGATCGTGATAGCAAACTTCTTACGTTTCAGTTCGGCATCCAGTTCTTTATACTTCTTAATATAGTTCATCACCAAGTCACGAATCATACTATTGGTGTGTTCGTCACTTGTCCAATTACTCAGCTGGATAGATGTAAAATCAAGTGAGTCAAAATCGGAAGCACTAAACTTAGAACCTTTGGCAATAACTTCAGCACCCAAATAGTCTTTGACCCCCTGAGAAACTTTACCTTCAGTCAGCGTCATCAACTTCTTCACCAAGATACGTTTCAGATCAGATACTTTACCTTCGAATTCGTCATCGATTTTAGGAAGTAAAGCCTTATCTGCCAACTTGGAACTACGGTTCTTGATTACGCGAGAGAAGAGTTTTTTATCGATCACCACACCTTTCAATGAAGGAGAAGCTTTCAAAGAAGCATCTTTCACGTCACCGGCTTTATCACCGAAAATAGCACGAAGCAATTTTTCTTCCGGTGAAGGATCTGATTCTCCCTTCGGAGTAATCTTTCCGATCATGATATCACCCGGCTGAATACGTGCACCAATACGCACAATACCGTTTTCGTCAAGATCTTTAGTTGCTTCTTCACTCACATTAGGAATATCAGAAGTCAATTCCTCCATACCACGTTTTGTCTCACGAACTTCCAACGAGTATTCCTCTACATGGACAGAAGTCAGCAAATCTTCACGAACCACACGTTCGTTCAATACGATGGCATCCTCATAGTTATAACCTTTCCACGGCATATAAGCAACAAGCAAATTCTTACCCAATGCCAATTCACCGTTCTCAGTAGAATAACCCTCCGTCAATATCTGGCCTTTTGTTACCCTGTCACCTCTGTTGCAGATCGGACGAAGGTCAATAGTCATATTCTGGTTAGTCTTGCGGAATTTAGGAATTCTATATTCTTTCAGAGCCGATTCAAAACTTACAAACTCTTCATCTTCCGTACGATCATACAAAATACGGATAGTGGTTGCATCTACGTAATCAATCACACCGTCACCTTCCGCCGTAATCTGCGTACGTGAATCCCTAACCAGCTGACGCTCGATACCGGTTCCTACAATAGGAGCTTCACTTCTCAACAAAGGAACTGCCTGACGCATCATGTTCGATCCCATCAACGCACGGTTAGCATCGTCATGTTCAAGGAACGGAATCAAAGAAGCAGCAATCGAAGCAATCTGCTGAGGAGATACGTCCATCAGTTCAACTTCTGCCGGCTCTACTACCGGGAAGTCGGCATCCTGACGGGATTTTACTTTATTACGGACAAATGTTCCATCATCGTTCAACGGAGCATTTCCCTGGGCAATAATCTTACCTTCTTCTTCTTCGGCAGTCAAATAAATCAAGCCGTTATCCGAAAGATCCACTTTGGCATCCGCAACCTTACGATAAGGAGTCTCGATGAATCCGAGGTCATTGATTTTAGCAAACACACACAATGATGAAATCAAACCGATATTCGGACCTTCCGGCGTTTCAATCGGGCAAAGACGACCATAATGCGTGTAATGAACGTCACGAACCTCAAATCCGGCACGTTCACGAGAAAGACCACCAGGCCCTAAAGCCGACATACGGCGTTTGTGAGTAATTTCCGCCAACGGGTTTGTCTGGTCCATAAATTGCGATAATGCATTCGTTCCAAAGAAAGAATTGATCACAGAAGAAATCGTCTTCGCATTGATCAAGTCAATCGGGGTAAACACCTCATTATCACGAACATTCATACGTTCACGGATAGTGCGTGACATACGTGCCAAACCAACAGCAAATTGGTTAGACAACTGTTCGCCTACCGTACGCACACGACGATTGCTCAAGTGGTCAATATCATCCACATCCGCCTTTGAATTAATCAATTCAATCAGATATTTGATGATTTCAATAATATCTTCTTTGGTGAGGACACGTACGTCCATATCCGTCGTCAAGTTCAACTTTTTATTGATTCTGTAACGACCTACATCACCAAGGTCATATCTCTTCTCTGAGAAGAACAGGTTATTAATAACCTCACGTGCACTTGCATCATCAGCAGGATCTGCATTACGCAACTGACGATAAATATAAAGCACTGCCTCCTTTTCCGAGTTACTCGGGTCCTTCTGCAGAGTATTATATATAATAGAATAATCAGATTGATTCGGCTCATCCTTATGAATCAAGATATTCTGGACACCCGAATCGATAATCTCATTGATATGTTCTTCCTCAATGACAGTCTCACGGTCGATAACTACCTCATTACGCTCGATAGAAACAACCTCACCGGTATCTTCATCAACGAAATCTTCAATCCAAGTTTTCAATACACGTGCAGCCAACTTGCGGCCTACTACCTTCTTAAGATTTGTCTTATTCACCTTAACATCTTCTGCCAAGTTAAAAATCTCAAGAATATCTTTATCATTTTCGAAGCCTATCGCTCTCAACAGCGTTGTTACAGGCAATTTTTTCTTTCGATCGATGTATGCGTACATCACATTATTGATGTCGGTAGCAAACTCAATCCATGAACCCTTGAACGGAATAATACGTGCCGAGTAAAGCTTCGTACCATTAGCATGAACACTCTGACCGAAAAATACACCTGGAGAACGATGAAGCTGAGACACAACTACACGCTCGGCACCATTAATGACAAAAGTAGCTTTATCTGTCATGTAAGGAATCGGACCGAGGAACACATCCTGAATCACCGTATCGAAATCCTCATGATCAGGGTCGGTACAGTAGAGCTTGAGTTTCGCTTTCAAAGGGACACTATAAGTAAGCCCACGCTCTATACAATCATCAATGGTAT
>UMIE01022522.1_pt1 | contig 11053 bp, 9 predicted proteins | sample 1965711 | NCBI WGS metagenome assembly UMIE01 (sample SAMEA4836116, study PRJEB28245) | human gut metagenome | biome: gut microbiome; material: fecal sample | place: Denmark | collected 2008 | reverse complement strand
CTTAAACAGCGCTTTGGCCTGCTCCTCTAAATTATCATTTATCGGTTATCTTTGTGTGTATTTCAATGGACTGCGTAACTTTATCAATTTCAATAATACAAACGCAGCCATGAAAGAAAAACTAATTGACGAAATTAAAACCGCGATGCGTACCGTCATTACGGCAGATCAAATGAGCATCTTATGTAACGTGCTGAATCGCACATTGCAAAATATTGTCATCGCAGAAAAGCTTCCGGATAGCGAAGCGCGAATCAAGGCTAATTCTCAACTGCAAACGCTATTTATATCAGCCAAGCGAGTCGAGGGATGCTCCGAGAAAACACTAAAATATTATGCTTCGACTATTGAATATATGTTACGGCAGATCGACAAGAATATCGTCGATATAACAACGACCGATCTACGATGTTATCTTGCATCATACCAATCGAATAACCAATCGTCAAAAGTTACCATAGACAATATCCGCAGAATTTTCTCAAGCTTTTTCGCATGGCTCGAAGACGAAGATTATATTCTTAAAAGCCCGGTGAGACGCATCCATAAAGTTAAAACCGGCTCCTTAATTAAAGAGGTGCTATCCGATGAAAATCTCGAAATTTTGCGTGACAACTGCACCCATATACGAGATCTGGCAATCGTAGATATGCTATCGTCTACCGGCATCCGCGTCGGCGAACTGGTAAAAATTAATCGAGAAGATATAGACTTTCACGAACGCGAATGCGTCGTTTTCGGCAAAGGCAACAAAGAACGAGAAGTCTATTTCAACGCCCGCACAAAAATTCATCTGAAACAATACCTCGAAAGCCGGACAGATGACAATCCGGCACTCTTCGTATCCATCGCCAAGCCACATAATCGACTTAAAATTAGCGGAGTGGAGTTGCGCCTCCGCCAACTCGGTCGCAAAGTTTCGATTCACAAAGTTCATCCGCATAAATTCCGCCGAACACTTGCTACAATGGCCATCGATAAAGGGATGCCGATCGAACAGGTACAAAAGCTATTAGGGCACGTCAAAATCGACACAACAATGCACTATGCAATGGTCAATCAAAGCAATGTCAAAATCTCACATCGGAAATATATAAATTAGAAAAACAATATATGAATACGACCTGGAGGCAATGCACAATAGGAGATGTGTGCGATACAATTTCCAATACATACAACAGTAATGCTCAACAAGTTGTTCTTATTAATACATCTGATGTATTAGAAGGCAAAGTATTAAATCACATTTATATTCCTAATGAGAATCTGAAAGGTCAATTTAAAAAAACTTTTGAAGAAGGCGATATATTATATAGCGAAATTCGTCCACAAAACAAACGCTATGCATACATTGATTTCGCCCCAATCAATTATATTGCATCGACCAAATTAATGGTTATTCGAAATAAAAATATTGTCAAGTCCAAATACCTCTACTACTTTCTTCAATCTGATAAGATTATTTCAGAACTTCAAATGTTAGCGGAGACTCGTTCTGGTACATTCCCGCAAATAACATTTAATGAGTTGTCCAAGCTAAGCATTAAGATTCCACCGCTACCTGAACAAGACAGAATCATTTCTATTTTAGACTCAATCTGTAAAAAAATAGATATAAATCAACAGATAAATGATAATTTAGCAAGCTAATCGAGGGAAACCTCCTCAACGGAGATCTCACCGGACATGAGTTTGGGTAGAAGGGTATCGCGGAGAGATGATAATTTCCTATTTTCAATTCGACAAGTAACCATTCTATTAAAGATGGGAGAAAATAACTTATCTAAATTAACCAAAGCCTGCTTACTTGGGATTTTTACTTTTGATATTTCTAAATCACATCGTTTGATATGCCCCATAGTAACCGCTTTGTCTTTCGCAATGCGAATAAATTTATTCAAATGATGCTTTGTCCAATAAAAAACAAACCATTGAGGATACTTTGCCGAAGATACCTTAAATAAATGTTGGTTGAGCCCACATTTTCCACCACACCAAATATCTACAAGTAGGGTTCCTGACCAAGAAAATATAATGGTTCCATCAGAAATTATATATTCAGGTTTTATTAAAGATGAGCAACGATCACTGTTGGTGTCACATTGTCCTTGTCCAAGTTCTTTAATCTTTAAAACTGGCAATCCTGCCTCATTAGGCATCGCTGGATATTTTTGCATAGCCAATCCATTAAGGTATTGGGCAATGTCAGTCAAAACCCCGTCTTGCCATTCTCCTAAATTCTCTGTATTTTGAATAAAGTAATGATTAAACAGCGCTTTGGCCTGCTCCTCTAAATTATCATTTATCCGTCGATTGAGTCTGATCTTATTATCGAGAGAAGATAATATAGCTACAACTTTTTTCTGCACATCTATTGCGGGGATATTTACAGGCCATTGCATAATCTGTTTTTTGTCCCCTCGAGGCATTTTACACCCTTTTGCTCCCGACATTACGTAATCGAAAAACGCTTGCTGGCTCAACAGATAGTATAAATATTTGCTATCTGTATTTTCTTTTGCACGAATACACAAGACATCCGCAGAGCACCCACCGCACCTATCAGCACACCATATTTTTTGGAAATATGGCCGAATATTAGAGATCAAAATACCTCCGATTTTATATTCAGTTGTGGTTCCAGGCGGTATTATTGTAGATTCACTTATACCACCTTTATTGGGTAACATATTTTCCGTAGAGATATAATTCATACTACTCGTTGTGCGATTATTTACATAGTCACATACATGTTCTAATTCACATGCATTTTTTAAGTCATTAAGAATTAAGCCCATATTTGCTACAATTTATACCCAATACTACCTAACTGTTTTTTGATCTCTGCCTCCAGCTCGTGCGACTTTTCAAATAGTCCAGAAAGCTCGCCCGTCAAGCGTGTCATTTTCTCCTCAAACGGTTCGGTGTCCTCCTCTTGCGCAGCAATGCCCACATAGCGACCGGGCGTGAGAATAAAATCCTGCTTGGCAATTTCTGCGACAGAGGTAACCACACAAAATCCTTTTTCATTCTCCAATTTTCCAGCAACATAGGCATTATAGGTGTCGGCAATGCGCTGAATATCGCCGCGCTTTATCGGATCGACCGTGTCACTATCGGTCAATTCGCGCAGTTTGCGCGTTACCATTGTACCTAAGTTGCGAGCATCGATAAAGAGCGTTTTGCCCTTTTGTTGCTTGTTTTTATTGAAAAACCAAATCGACACGGGAATTTGTGTAGTATAGAACAACTGCGGCGGCATAGCGATAACACAATCCACCAAATCAGCCTCTACCAATTTACGCCGAATCTCGCCCTCACCGCCACTCTGGCTCGACAGCGAGCCGTTGGCCAGCACAACGCCCGCACGTCCCGTCGGGGCAAGGTGGTGGATGATATGCTGAATCCACGCAAAGTTGGCATTGCCGTTGGGCGGCGTACCGTATTTCCAACGCACATCATCCGCCAGCTTATCCGCCCCCCAATCGCTCAAATTGAACGGTGGATTGGCCATCACGAAATCGGCCTTCAGAGTTGGATGGCAATCATTGAAAAAGGTATCCGCATTATATTGTCCGAGATCGGCCTCGATACCGCGAATCGCCAAGTTCATCTGCGCCATTTTCCATGTCGTAGGATTGGAATCCTGACCATAGACCGATATATTATTGATATTTCCGGAGTGGCTCTCGATGAATTGTGCAGACTGTACAAACATACCACCCGAACCGCAGCAAGGATCGTAAACACGGCCTTTATAAGGTTGTAATACGTTCACCAATGTCTTAACGATACAAGCCGGAGTATAAAATTCACCTGCCAATTTTCCTTCGGCCTCAGCAAACTTCGAAAGACAATATTCGTAAGCACGACCCAAAATATCCTTCGAATCGCCGTGCTCATGCATCCGAATATTTGTAAACAAATCGACAACTTCACCCAAGCGGCGTTTGTCGAGCTCGGGACGCGCAAAGTTTTTCGGAAGAATATCTTTCAGACGCTTATTCTCCTTCTCAATTGCCCGCATCGCATTGTCGATGATCGTTCCAATTTCAGGAGAGTGTGCATGGATGGCAATAGCTTCCCAACGGGCTTCCGCAGGGACATAGAAAACCGGATCATAACTACCCTTCTCATTTTTATTACTCAAATACTCATCCTTGTCTTCCTCAAAGCCCTCTCCTTCGGCAACAAGCTGTTGATATTTAGCTTCGAATTTGTCCGAGATGTATTTCAGGAAAATAAGTCCCAATACAACGGATTTATATTCCGATGCATCAATATTTCCGCGCATCTTATCCGCCGCCTTCCATATTTCCTTTTCAAAGCCGATGTCGGCTGTATTCATCGCTGCCATTGTATAGAATATTTTAGGTAAAGGTACAAAATCTTCCCATTTTTTCGCTTTCCCGCAAAGGAATAAACCTTAAAAACAATATCCGCAAGGCTCACATAGCGATTTGCAGGACCTTGCGGATATTATTTCCTCAACTAAATTTTAGAAAAAATGATACAGCTTAGTTGTTCTTATTCAATAAAAACGCATTTTTCTTGTCAAATCCCCACTCATAAATGTATTCGGCACCTTCAATCCGGATAATGAACACAACACGCTCCCCTTTAATCCATGCTACATGAACAAATCCGGATACGGATTCTCCGGGATATATCGTGTTTTTCTTCAAATATCCCAGCTTTTTGACCTGTTGTTCGTCCTGCAAGGCCTGACCGAAATCAGCGAGCCGCTGCTGTGAGGCCATGTTGGCCTGATAGGCCGCAGAGGGATTATAAGTCGTAGTCGTATAAGACGAATAACCGCCGTAGCTGCTGTAACCGGTCGTCGTGGAGGTCGAATAACCTGCGCCGGCAGCAGCCATTCCTTCGCTGACACCCATCAAAACAGCGGCCCAGGTCTGCGACCGGTTCACTTTCTTCAGATAGCTATCGCAAGACCAGACCTGCAGATCGGTGGCGACATCGTGTTCGTCTACGGAATAGGCCGTCATATCGGTCTCCGGATTGAATTCGACCGGCGTCAACGAATTGTTGGAGATAATCACATCGACCCGATGCCACTTGCCGTAATCCCGGACGATGGCATCCGTCAACGCGATCGTCAATCCGTTTTTGAAATAGACTTCCCAGGGCACACCGTCCCGATAATCGGCCGAGCGCTCCGCTATGGCTGGTGATTCCCATACCGGCATGTCGTCCGCAATGCGGAATTTAAGCGTGTTCCCGCTGCCGTCCGCCAGCAAATAATAATCATGAACCGGCAGCCCTGCACGATATTCCACCATTCGGCAGGAGCCGTCCTCGTTGTATGTCTTGTACGTTCCGGACAATTCGCCGCCGGCATACAACGCACGCGTTTTCAACGTTCCATTCTCGTCGTATTGCCGATATTCGCCTTCCAACAATCCTCCCGAATAATATGATTTTTCCGACATGTGACCATTCTTGAAATAGGAAACAACGTCTCCGTCAAACACTGTCCGGCAATCATCGAGCGTATCGATTGTCTGAAAATGCCCTTCTCTCCGCAATTCTCCCGAAATATAAAAATCCTTGAACATTTTGAGCCCCGCCGAATCCGCAGGATAAAGCGCCAGCCGATAATAATCGGCAAAAACCGGATTCCGCACCGTCACCCCCGAACGGCTATAGTAGAGTGTATCTATCCGCTCTTGCGACAAGGCACCGTTGCCTACCACAAGCAACAATACGAACAATAAAACTCGGTTCATAAAATAACTGGGTTTCATAGGTTTCATCGCTTTTCCGATATCCGACACGCCGTTATCGTGTCAATTGTTCTTATTAATCAAGTTCACCACAACCTTCGTCATTACATCTTTCTCTTCTGTGCGACTCTCAGCAATCATGAGCGTCAGAGCGACCAGCGTATTGTTATCCAAAAGGCGCGAACCATCAGCACGGTAAAGAATCCGATTGTTTTCCAAAAACCAAAGGAACAGAAACGCTGCGATGCGTTTGTTGCCGTCACTGAACGAGTGGTTCTTGACCGTCAAGTAAAGCAGATTGGCTGCCTTTTCCTCGACACTCGGATAGAGATCACACCCGCCGAAGGTCTGGTAAATTGCCCCCATTGTGCTTTTGAACGATTCGTCTTTTTCGTGAGCGAACAATTCGCTGCCTCCGAATTTCTCACGCAACACCTGCAATGCCGCCATCGCATTTTCATACGTCGCATGAAACGGTTCCTCCGCCGTGGTTGCCGCAACCTCCAACTGCTGATAGTCATAACGATCGAGCGTGTCGAGGCCATAAGTATAGTCCGTAATCACGCGCAGTAGCCCGACCGCCTCGGATTTCGTAACCTCCTTCGCAGCCAAGACATGGGAGAGCAGGCGAACAGTCTTTTTCAACTCCTCCAACTGCTCGGCTTTCGCTTGGGTATTGACGGCATAGCCTTTTATTAGGTACTCTTTCAAAATTTTGTTCGCCCAGATACGGAATTGTGTTCCGCGCTGTGACTTGACACGATATCCGACAGAGATAATCACGTCCAGATTATAAACTGTAATCTTACGCCTAACAGAACGATTGCCCTCTTGCCGAACTATCAAGTATTCCTTGACAGTTGCCTCTCGCTCGAGCTCGCCCTCTTTAAAGATATTATTTATATGAAGGCTCACATTCTGTTTGGTCGAATTGAACAACTCTACCATCTGCGCCTGCGTCAGCCACACGCTGTCGTTCTCCATGCGGACGTCCAGACGGGTCTCACCGTCGGCTGTCTGATAAATGATAATCTCGCCCCTGTCCATGAAAGCAAAGATACGAATAAACCCGAAAAGTCGATAACCTTTAGCTCTCAACCGATTCGCCCGTCCTTTTCAAATAAAAACATCAGCGGCCGTGATATCCCTTATCCGGCTCTCCGGAGTACCACCATCCCTTACCCCGATCCATATAAACGATTTTTTCTTGCCCCGTGACAGCATCTTTTTCCACACTGTATTCGTATCGAATATCATGTTCGAAAAGAGTCAGTCGATCGAACGACTCCGGTATCTCCGATAAAATCAGGTTATCAGTACAGATCAATTCGGTCAGATACGGGCAAGCTGAAATATCGATATTCTCCAGCAAGTTGCCCGAGCAATCCAATTGTCCGAGCATTTCACAACCGAAAAGGCTTATCGATCGCAATGCGTTTCGCGCACATCCCGCGATACGCAACGATTTACAGCCTGTCAAGTCGAGGCGTTGCAGATTGTTGTAGGAGCATTCGAGTTGCGAAAGCCGATCGGTTCCGGACAGATCCAATTCGGTCAGCCGATTTCCATAACAATATAACTCACTGAGTAGCGGCGCAAAATCAGACAGGTCCAAAGTTTCGAGCCGATTGTCGTAACAATAGAGCCGGCCGAGTTTTTCGCAGCCGGAGAGATCGAGCCGGGTCAGTTCATTCGCCCCACAGTTCACAAGCGTCAGCGAGGAGCATTTTGACAAATCCAGTACGGACAGTCGGTTGCCATAACAGAAAAGCATCCGAAGGCCTTCCCGTCCTGCCATGTCCAACTTTTCCAACCGGTTTTCGGCGCAGTTCAAGTCCGTCAAGGCCATACATGACGAAATGTCCAATGTCCCCAACCCGTTATAAGGAACATTCAGTTCCGTCAGGTAAGGACAGGACGACAGACCGAGTTCCGTGAGACTATTGTAACCGCAGAGCAGCCGCCGGAGAGAATAACAGCCGGAAACGTCCAGACCGGAAATTCCGCAGTTCGTACAGTCCAGTTCCTCCAACAGCGGACAACCGGAAACATCAATCTCCGTCAGCGAATTTTTCGCGCAGCGAAGCGACACCAACGCCGTACACCCCGACAAGTCGATTTTTCCGTGCAGGTTGTTTTCGCCGAGAATCAGCGAGAGTTTCCCGTCTTCGTATTTGACAGAAGATCCCCATTCGGACAAAGGTTTGTCCGTGCACCAGTTTTCCTGGAAGCGCCAATTGTCACCGCCGGTATCCTGATAAAGTTTTTCGAGGAAACGGCGCACCTCTTCTTCACCGCACGGCTCCATATCCGAAGCATGCTGCACAAAAGACAATCTCTGTTCCGCCCGCCCCGAGCGGATGATTATTTCAGCGCTTCGTTTTTCTGTGGTAATATTCGGCAATACGGTTACCTTTACCGTCCCATTACCGTCGTCTCCCTCCGCCGGTTCGATCCGGTACCATTCCGCATGGACCGGATCGGCCGGCACAACACTCCATGCTTTCGTCGCAGAGAATCGCAGCTCCCACAAACCGCCCATTGCCGGAAATTCCTTAACGGACGGCGTACCGGGCGCAAGGGTTATGGCATCCGGTTCCGATGGCAACGGAGCATGTTCTCCTTCCGGACTGCATGCCGTCACCATGAAAACGAAAAGGAGGAGTATCGGGCACTTATTCATGGCAATTCAATGCTATTCGACCGCTACTCCTGCTCCTGTTGCGGGACGTAATGCTCCGCAACGAAAGCAAACAGCGCCGCAACCCCGCCTCCTTTGCCGAGCCAACGTCGCTGACGAATTTGCTCCAACATGGCAGGATCATCCTCAAAATAGCGTTCTACCAGCGCAATCATTTTCTTGTTCGAATTCTGAAAGAAAAGATACTGGCCGAGGAATACGGGGCTCTTTTCGTCCGATTTCCAAAAATAGGCACTCGGTTCGGTTACATTCAATTTGGGGTTTACAATCCCGACCAGCCCTTTATTAGACATTTTGTAAGTCTGATAACGGGTAAAGAAGGCGACATGCCTGCCCGAAGATTCCGGTACCAGCCATCGGGCTGCCGGAATCTTCTTTTTCCCTTTTTCCTTGATGAACGGGACGCAATAAAGTTCGTTTTTGGCTTCGGGATTCTTTTCCGGCCAAAGTTCAAGATAAGCGATTTCCACGGCCGCCAACGTCCTGGCTTGATTCTTTCCATCGGAAAGCACCCGGACAGACACTTCGGCATCGATCCATCCGGGAATCGTAATGCTGGTACATTCCAGCGTACGGCCGTCCAGAAAATGAACGGTTCCGGGACATTTCTTATCTGCGGCATTCGCGGAAACAGCTGCCAGTAAAAGCACCCAAACCGCCAGTAGTTTTTTCATGTTTTCAGCATATTTGAATATCGATCATCATTCATTGGGCCGGCTTGCCAGATACGCATCGTACATATCGAGTATCCATGCGTCGTTCTCTTCGGCCTCTTTTTTACGTATTTTGCCTTCGGCACCTTTAAACCATTTCTTATAAAATGCCTTCAGCCCGGGATGCAGTTTGTCCATCAACATCGTACCGACATACATATACGGATAGACGATTCGGCCGGGATCATTGTGGAAACGTATGCCGTATATGGTTGTCAGCACCCTGCGGTCTCTGTTACCTACTCGTTCCGTCGTCCACGTCTTCCACCAATAGGTCGTTGCATTCGCTCCGGCCTTGTTCACACAAACCAGTCTGTGATAAGTGCGGTAACGATTCGTGAGTCCTGGAGCAGCAATATCGAGGGCCTCCCAGCGAATGCCGTCCGGATTTTCCTCCGTCGTCTCTGTATATTCGACACTCTCTACGTCATCGGCCGTATATTTGACGGGCTCTTTGTCATCGGGCGTCTTGGTGATTTTGAACGAATAGTTCTCCTGTTTCAGCAGAGCGCCCTCCGCATGCCATCCCCGATGGAGATAGCCTTCTACTTTTTCCCCGGACTTGAGAGTTACGACTACGTGCCGGAATTCCTGATCTTCCGGATCTTTGGCGTCAGCCTGGGAAATGCTGCCGAACATGGCCAACACAGTTGCAGTACAAAGTAAAAACCGTTTCATAATGTTTAAATTTATAAGTTGAATCAATATTTCGTCGGATCGTAATCGCGCAGCAACTGTATGGTTTTGCTGCGGATGGCGCTCGACAACCGTATACGTTCGGCAAGTTCGGGATCATCGCCGACATAACGGGCGATGCGTTCCCGGAAGACGTCTTTTGTATTCCGATTTGCGGCACCAACGGTCAGGAACTCCTTCTCGCCTGTTTTTTTCAGGTAGTAGGCTGTGCGCGACTGGCTGAAAGTTCCCTGCCTCTGCCAGACCTGAATACCTCCGTTCGAATCGATGCCATACCCTTTTTCCGAATAGATGCATACGCAAATGTGCGGTGTTTCGAGATAGACCCACATCCACCCCGGACTCTCCGCCGGAATGAACTTGCGGATATGTTCCGGAGACTGTGCATGCCAGCAGACTACGGAGTCGATTTCTCCGGATTGGAAAATTTCTTTGGCTTTCGTCTTCCGGAAAGCATCGCGGAGGATGGTCAATTTCCCGAATCTTTTCGGTAACTGCAGCCGGTCGTCCCCGACACATTCGATGACGGAGCCGTTTTTCAGATAAATGCGGCCCTCGACAAGCGATGCTCCCCGTACGGATGCTACTGCAGCAAGCAGGATCGGCAACAGCAGAAACTGTTTCATGACAATCAAATTACCGTTTTTCTTCCTCTTGCTCTTCTTCGACAATAATGTCCAGCGTACGCCGCACTATGGCCGCAGCCATCGGTTCCAAATCTCTGTCGATGTAAATCGTGCGCTCAAAAAAAAGATGCAGGGGCCAACCTGTATCCAAATGGATCTCTTCTGAAGAAAACTGCTCCATCCGTGAACGGATGCCGCTCATTCCCGAGGCGATGGAGTCTCTCATAGCCTGCGTCATCGCCTTTTCTCCGCCGAACGCCGTCACGAACTGTCCGAGTGTCGCGGACAACATTTTGCTGCCGTCCGCTTCCGTATAAGTATTGCATACGGCACTGTATGAATCTGTCTGTCTGCCGTCAATCCAGAACGAAGTCTTTCCCCGCACAGAATCCCGGCCACCCAACAGCGGAGCGAACGTCTCGTCGAATTCGTATACCTGCGTCGAATCGAGCCGTGCCCCATGGAAAAAGAACATGCGCCCCAAATCGTCGTTCACGGCATTGATCACGACCGATGGATCGGAAAGGGTACGGGCCATATATTTGCGGAAATTCTTTTTCGGGAAATTCTTCC
>UMIE01034983.1_pt1 | contig 11121 bp, 8 predicted proteins | sample 1965711 | NCBI WGS metagenome assembly UMIE01 (sample SAMEA4836116, study PRJEB28245) | human gut metagenome | biome: gut microbiome; material: fecal sample | place: Denmark | collected 2008 | reverse complement strand
TATATGCATTCAAAATTCAGAAGGAATCATCCCGCTGAAAGACCAGCAAGACAATCTCGCAGTAGAGATTCTTTGCCAGTCATTTCCGACATGGAAAGAAATGAATAACGCCGAACGTATGCAAACTCTCGATTCCTATTTTGAGCGCTATGCATCACTGATTTATCAAAAAACAAAGAAGAAAAGAGAGTAAAAAGCAGATCGTCCGAACACTCTAAAAGAGAAGAAAGCTGAAACTTTTTCTAAAAACGAAACTTAAAAGTTTTCCAAAACGGAAAACTTTCTGTATCAGGCAGAAAGAAAAGTTTCCCGAAATTTAATGTTAAATCCTATCCAAGCTATCACAATATCCTTTATCTTTGTATCCGGTTTCGGAACTAAAAAGAGGTTTAGTCAATGAGGGAACGCTGTGCAAATCGGCGACAGTACCCGCTGCTGTAATTCTCTGTGAATCCGCACACTATGTCACTGCATCCAGATGTGGGAAGGCGCTGCGGGGGAGGGATAAGTCAGAAGACCTGCCGGAGTCAAATAAACATATTATTAATCACTTTCGGGAGTTAAAGTTATGAACTACGCGGAAATTTGTATCATCAAACGAGATGGTAAAAGAGAAGATTTCTCTATCAGTAAGATCAAGAATGCGATCGGTAAAGCATTCAGTGCGACAGGGATTCAGGACGAGCAGCAACTGATTGCTGACGTCACGATGAGTGTAATCAGTCAGTTCACTAACCCCACGATCACCGTGGAGGAAATTCAGGACTTAGTAGAAAAGGCATTGATGAAGGTACGCCCCGAAGTAGCCAAGAAGTACATCATCTACCGCGAATGGCGGAACACGGAGCGTGACAAGAAAACCCAGATGAAGCACGTGATGGACGGCATCGTCGCCATCGACAAGAACGACGTGAACCTGAGCAACGCCAACATGAGCAGCCACACGCCTGCCGGACAAATGATGACATTCGCATCGGAAGTCACCAAAGACTATACCTATAAATATCTGTTGCCGAAACGTTTTGCCGAAGCGCACCAGTTGGGCGATATCCATATTCACGACCTCGATTACTACCCGACAAAGACGACCACCTGCATCCAATATGACATGGACGATCTCTTTGAACGTGGCTTCCGCACCAAGAACGGCAGCATCCGCACACCGCAAAGCATCCAAAGTTATGCTACGCTTGCCACCATCATCTTCCAGACCAACCAGAACGAGCAGCACGGCGGACAGGCAATCCCCGCCTTCGACTTCTTCATGGCAAAAGGAGTGGCAAAGTCTTTCCGCAAACATCTGGCTTCGTTCATCAACTTCTACGTGGCGATGGAAAACGGAACACAGGCGGACGAGAAAGCAATCCGCACCTTAATCAAGGAACATCTGCCCTCTATCAAATCGACCGAAGCAGAACGCGAAACATTGCGCATCGCCCTGGTAGCCCTGCAAATCATTATTGACAAGGAACACCTGACACGCATCGCAGAGAAAGCGTACCAGCAGACAAAGAAGGATACACATCAGGCGATGGAAGGCTTTATCCACAACCTGAACACCATGCACTCCCGTGGAGGTAACCAAGTGGTATTCAGCTCCATCAACTACGGAACGGATACTTCCGCCGAAGGCCGCCTCGTGATCGAGGAACTGCTGAAAGCCACCATCGAAGGACTCGGAACACGTGGTGAAGTCCCCGTATTCCCGATCCAGATTTTCAAAGTAAAGGACGGAGTTTCTTACTCCGAAAAGGACTTCGAGAAAGCGATGAAGGCGGAAAACATCGAAGACGCCATGCGGGGAACTTACGAAGCTCCGAACTTCGACCTGCTGCTGAGAGCCTGTCAGACTACATCGAAAGCGCTTTTCCCGAACTTCATGTTCCTGGACACGCCTTTCAACAAGAACGAGAAATGGAAAGCAGACGATCCGAAACGGTATATCTACGAGTTGGCTACAATGGGATGCCGCACCCGTGTATTTGAGAATGTGGCAGGAGAAAAGTCATCTCTGGGACGCGGAAACCTTTCATTCACCACACTGAACATGCCGCGTCTCGCCATCGAAGCACGCATCAAGGCGGAAAATCTGATTGAGGGTGAACGCAACAAGGATGCCATCGAACAGAAAGCGAAAGAGATTTTCATGGAGTCAGTCCGCAATATGGCGACTCTTGTAGCCGATCAACTGTACGAGCGCTACCAGTATCAACGCACCGCACTGGCACGCCAGTTCCCCTTCATGATGGGAAATGACGTATGGAAAGGCGGCGGCGCACTGAATCCGAACGAGCAAGTGGGCGATGCGTTACGCAGCGGTACGCTGGGCATCGGCTTTATCGGCGGACACAATGCAATGGTGGCACTTTACGGAGAAGGCCACGGACACAGCCAGAAGGCATGGGACACGCTGTACGAAGCTGTAATGGAAATGAACAAAGTGGTAGACGAATATAAAGAGAAATATAACCTGAATTATTCCGTACTTGCCACACCTGCCGAAGGACTTTCGGGACGTTTCACCAAGATAGACCGACGGAAATACGGTAAGATCGACGGCGTGACGGACCGCGACTACTACGTCAATTCCTTCCATGTGGATGTGAAGGAACCGATCAGCATCACCGAGAAGATCAGGCGCGAAGCTCCTTTCCACGCCATCACCCGCGGTGGACACATCACGTATGTGGAACTGGACGGGGAAGCTCAGAAGAATGTACGTGCCATCGCGAAAATCGTGAAGGTCATGCACGACGAGGGCATCGGCTACGGCTCCATCAATCACCCGGTGGATACCTGTCACAACTGTGGATACAAAGGAGTAATCTTCGATAAATGTCCGGTATGCCAGAGCGAAAACATCTTACGCATGCGCCGTATCACCGGATACCTGACAGGTGACCTCAGCTCCTGGAACTCTGCCAAACGGGCGGAAGAAAAGGATCGCGTGAAGCACTTGTAGAAGTTGAAAGACACTCATTTATTTTTTACTGAAGTTTCGTAAGTTGTTTGGGGCTGACTAAAAAGAAAGAACTTTTTACAACCACCCCTTCTACAGATACTTGTAGAGGGGGTAAAAATCAACTTTTCGACCTTTTTAGTCAGCCCCAATCCATGCGGGATACAGCACATGCGAAACTTTAATTTTTATTTTAAGATGAACACTCTCAATTCTGCACTTTCAGCTCTCCACTTATTATCGACTTATCCCGAAACGATTGTTGACGGTGAAGGCATCCGGTATTCGATTTATCTTGCGGGATGTTCTCATCATTGCGTCGGCTGTCACAATCCGGAGAGCTGGAATCCGCGGGCGGGAGAACTGCTGACGGAGGAAAGGATTCAATCGATCATTCGGGAAATTAAAGCCAATCCATTGCTGGACGGGGTTACTTTTTCGGGAGGAGATCCGTTTTATAATCCGGAGGCTTTCCTGCTTTTTGTCAAAAGGGTAAAGAAGGAAACGGGGCTGAATATCTGGTGCTATACGGGATACACGTACGAAGAGATTCAGGCTAATCCGCGCTTGAAGGCTGTACTCGACTACATAGATGTGCTGGTGGACGGGCGTTTCGAACAGGCGCTCTTTTCACCTTATCTGGAATTTCGGGGAAGCAGCAATCAGAGGATATTGAGAATAGGTAATAAGTAATAGGTAATAATGGTGGGGGAGGTTTTGTATTAGTTTAGTGCGGGGGGAGCTACTACGAACTGTTGTGGGCGTGTCTCCTGCGCTAAAAAAACTTATATTTCAAAGAAGATTGAAACACGTACTTCTTTGTTTTGTTTACATTTACAAACAAAATAAGGTTCTACTAGAATAAGTTTTTTTTATGATACAAGCCAATAATACCACTTCTATAGATGAAACCGATGGACTGCCAATGCCGAGACGTATCTGGGCAGTGGTTTCCATCGGATTCGCACTTTGTATGTCGGTGCTCGACGTGAATATTATCAACATCGTACTCCCTACGCTTTCGCACGATTTCGGAACTTCTCCTGCTGTAACTACGTGGATTATAAATGGTTATCAATTGGCTATCGTTGTTTCGCTGCTGTCTTTCTCTTCTTTGGGGGAGATTATCGGTTATCGGAAAGTGTTCCTGTCGGGCATTGGGCTGTTTTGCATCACTTCGCTGATCTGTGCCTTGTCCGATTCATTCTGGACGCTGACGATTGCACGTATCTTTCAGGGATTCAGTGCGTCGGCCATCACAAGTGTGAATACGGCGCAGCTGCGCTACGTATACCCGAAAAGCCAGATCGGGCGGGGAATGGGAATCAATGCGATGGTAGTGGCGATATCGGCAGCTGCCGGTCCGTCGGTGGCAAGCGGCATACTTTCGATAGCCAGCTGGCACTGGCTGTTTGCTATCAATGTACCGCTGGGGATTACGGCACTGCTACTGGGTATCAAGCATTTGCCGAGACAGGAAGAGCGGTCGAAGCGGAAGTTTGACTTCGTGAGTGCGATAGCCAATGCGGTCACGTTCGGGTTACTGATTTATACGCTGGACGGATTCGCGCATCATGAGGAGATGGATTTCCTTGTGCTGCAATTGATCATATTGGCCATCGTAGGAACGTTTTACGTACGGAGGCAACTGACTCAGACGACTCCGTTGCTGCCGTTGGACTTATTGCGGATACCGATTTTCCGGCTTTCGATTCTGACGTCTATCTGTTCGTTTATCGCTCAGATGGCGGCCATGGTGTCTCTCCCGTTTTTCCTTCAGAATACGTTGGGGCACAGCGAGGTCATGACAGGATTGTTACTGACTCCGTGGCCGTTGGCTACACTGGTGACGGCACCGTTGGCAGGTTATCTGGTGGAACGCATTCATCCGGGGATATTGGGGAGTATCGGGATGGCGTTGTTTGCCGTCGGACTTTTTTCACTTTCGGGGCTTACTGCCGAATCGTCCGATATCAGTATAATTCTTCGTCTGATGCTTTGTGGAGCCGGTTTCGGGTTGTTTCAGACGCCCAATAACAGTACGATTATCTCTTCCGCCCCAACGAAACGTTCGGGCGGTGCAAGTGGAATGCTAGGAATGGCACGTTTGCTGGGGCAGACGTTCGGTACTACGCTGGTAGCGTTACTTTTCAGTTTTGTCGTGCACAACCGGAGTACGGCGGTCTGCCTTATGGTCGGAAGTGGGTTTGCTGTTGTGGCGGCGATTGTCAGCAGTCTGCGGTTGTCGCAACCGTCTACGCTGAAAAGAGAAACGAATCGGTCATGACGAATAAAACTATCTGTCATCGGGAGCGAAAATCATAGGAGAAGAAACTAGGATCAATCCAGAAAACCGGTTGTTTCCGATTTGTTTCTTTCACGTATTGTTATGAGCTAAATGATAGTCGGTTCTATCTTCCATTCTCCTCCTTCGGGAAGGAGGAGAGTTAAGTTACTATTGTGTACTACTGTTTAGTTCATTCCTTTGCACTATCGAGCTAAAACCAGCTTTTCGGACTACCCCAAAGAATGTTAATGATTTAACATTCGTCTCCGGGCATCCAAAGAGCCAAAAGGAGAAAGGGCGTATCATCGTTGGCAGACTAAGGCATTTATCGTATATAGAAACGGCGCTTTAACGTAGTGTTAAAGCGCCGTTTCTATATACGATAAATAGTACACTATATTTTACTGTATTTCAACAATATACATTGCTTCATCGCCGACATCCTCCTTTTATCCGCCAGCAGTCCGCTGTCGCCGGGATTGCTGTTCTGACAACTTCCGGTCTGCACGAGGGGAGGACGGATGTGTGTGTCTTGCCAATCCCTGCTTAGAAGAAGAACCTCAATATGTCATTGAAGTTTGCCCAGATCAGCAAGCCGAACAGAAGCACCATACCGGTCATCTGAGCGTACTCCATAAACTTGTCACTCGGTTTACGACGGGCTATCATCTCGTAGAAGAGGAAGAGCACGTGTCCGCCGTCCAATGCGGGGATCGGAAGAATGTTCATGAAGGCAAGGATGATGGAAAGGAAGGCGGTCATGTACCAGAACTGGTGCCAGTCCCACGTAGCAGGGAAAATGCTTCCGATAGTACCGAAGCCGCCCAACTGTTTGGCTCCTTCTTTCGAAAAGAGATATTTCATGTTGCCGACGTATCCTTTCAAGGTCTTCACACCCAGAGAGACGCCTGCGGGGAAAGATTCAAAGAATGTGTATTCCTTTTTCACCATAGGCAACAGACGATCCGTTGTCAGATTGGCAACTACACCCATCAGATAAGCGGAATCCACGCGCAGGGAAGTCGTATCGGTCACACCGCCACGCACATACGTCAGCGTGATCAGACGAGGGTCGATGCTGTCTTTCAGAAGTGCTTCGGCGTTTTTCTTACGTTCCGCCATCGTCTGCTTGAAATCAGAGAAGGAGATGGGTTTCCCGTCCAATGCGATGATACTGTCGCCCGGCAGGATGCCTGCCTGCGCAGCGGGAGAATTAACCACCACACTGTCAATCACATACGGGAAACGGAAAGAAGCAAAACGAACGCTGTCTGCCATCAGGCGCTGCATCATGTCTTCGGGAATGTAGACGGAGGCCTTCTTGCCGTCACGAAGCACTGATACCTCACGGGCATCGGCTATCTGACTCAGCATATCGCCGTCATAACGCACAAAAGGCACATTGTCGGCAGACAAAAGGATGTCGCCATCCTGAAAACCGACCGCTTTCGCCGTTTCGTTGAAGTCCATACCGAGGGGAGCTTCTTGGACCTTTATATACTGGTCGCCCCAAGCGAAAAGAATCATTGAATAAATAAAAAGTGCCAACAGGAAGTTGAACAGCACACCGCCCACCATGATCAGAAGGCGTTGCCAAGCCGGCTTGGAACGGAACTCCCAAGGTTGCTCAGGCTGCTTCATCTGTTCGGTGTCCATCGACTCGTCTATCATTCCGGCTATCTTGACGTAACCGCCCAGCGGCAGCCATCCTACCGCATACTCCGTATCACTTCTCTTGGGTTTGAACTTGAACAAGGTAAACCACGGGTCAAAGAACAAGCAGAATTTTTCTACACGCACCTTGAACAACCGGGCAAAAAGGAAATGCCCGCCTTCATGAATAATAACGAGCAAGGATAAGCTCATTATCAGTTGCAGGGCACGAATTAAAAATGTTTCCATATAGTCTATTTACAATTTAAAGCCTCATCCAAACCCTCTGCTCATAAGAGGAAAACCGAGGCGCTTTCTAATTTATATTACTTATTTATATTTTTCATTGATCACGGAATCAATTCCGGTGCTATCACGGAATCAGCTCCGCAGCTATTCTCCGCGCTTCGGCGTCGGTAGCCACATAGTCGTCGTAAGCAGGAGCGGCTACAAACGCGGCACGTTCCATTGTCTTTTCGATCACATCGCTCATACCGAGGAAGCTGATGCCGTCCCGGAGGAAAGCGGCTACCACTACTTCGTTGGCGGCATTGACGATGCAAGGCATATTTCCGCCCCGATACATCGCCTCATAAGCCAGGGCAAGGTTGCGGAAACGTTTCGTATCCGGTTGCTCGAACGTCAGGTTCGTGCACTGGGTGAAGTCGAGCCTGTCGAAAGAAGAGCAGATACGGTCGGGATACGAGAACGCATACTGGATGGGCAGACGCATATCCGGCATGCCTAGCTGTGCCTTGACGGCACCGTCCTCAAACTGCACCATGGAATGAATGACCGACTGCGGATGCACCACCACCTCGATCTGGCTGGGCTGCACGCCGAACAGCCATTTCGCCTCGATGACCTCAAAGCCTTTGTTCATCATGGATGCGGAGTCAATGGTGATCTTGGCTCCCATCTCCCAGTTGGGATGTTTCAATGCCTGTGTCTTGGTGACGGACTTCAGCTGCTCCAGCGTGCAGGTCCGAAACGGACCACCGGAAGCGGTCAGTATCACCTTCTCAATCGGGTTCCCGACTTCTCCAGCTAAACACTGGAAGACTGCCGAGTGTTCAGAGTCCACCGGCAAAATGGGAGTGTGGTATTGCTGTGCCAGTTGGTTGATCAGTTCTCCCGCCACCACAAGCGTCTCCTTATTGGCAAGCGCAATGGCTTTCTTGGCACGAATGGCGTTGATCGTCGGCTTCAGTCCGGCATAGCCCACCATTGCCGTCAGCACCATATCTACCGGTCCGGCCTCCACGATCTGACAGACCGCGTCGATTCCGGCATATACTTTGATCGGAAGGTCGCTCAGCGCTTCCTTCAGTTGGGCGTACTTTTCTTCGTTGGCTATCACCACCACTTCCGGCTGGAACTTGCGTGCCTGTGCAATCAGCAGTTCTACCCGGTTGTTGGCCGTCAGGGCATAGGCTTCGTAGAGGTCGGGGTGTTCTTCGATCACCTGCAACGCCTGCGTCCCGATAGAGCCCGTAGAGCCTAAAATAGCTATTTGTTTCTTCTTATTCTTCTTTTCTGAATCCATTATTATCTAATTCCTCTGTCACTTGTCACTTATAATCGTATATCCCACTTCTCGTCATTGGCTTTAAAACACGATGTACTTCTCCGGATTGACAGGATGTCCCTTGTACCACAGTTCGAAGTGGAGATGCGGCCCTGTGCTGAGCGTTCCGCTGTTTCCCACCAGTGCGATGGCTTCGCCTCCTTTCACGCGGTCGCCTTCTTTTTTCAGCAGCGAGCCGCAGTGCTTGTAGATCGAGACGAAATCCTGACTGTGCTGTACACCTATCACGTAACCGGTTTCGGCGGTGTAGGTGCTCAGAAAGACGGTGCCGTCCATGGTTGCCAGCACGCTTTCGTTGGGGTTGGCGGCAATATCCGTTCCAAAGTGTTTCTTATCGGTGTTGAAATGGTCGGAAACCATTCCACGGGTCGGACGATACAGGATCAGTCCGTTGACATCCGGCTGCGAAACGATCGTAGTCAGATTATATTTTTCATTTTCTTCGTATTGGCGGCGAAATTCCTCTTCACGTCTGGTACGTTCCATCAGGGTGTCTTCGCGGGCGGCGGTCAGCGAGTCGAGCGTCTGCACGCTGTCTATGGGCACTTTTCCGCTGAAAATATCCTGTATGTTCATGATGTAGAGGTTCTGCCTGTTGAGCAGTTCCTGCAAGGAATCCACGCGGAGCGCGTTGTCCACGATCTGACTGCGGACTTCACTGTTCATATATCCGGGGAGGTAATTGCGCAAAGGGGTGAAGGCAATGATGCAGGCGGCAATCAGAAAAAGCACCGCCAGCACGGACAACAGCACCGAAAGCCCGTTCAGCTTGGATACCCGAAGCCCCACGATTTCTTCAAGCGTATTCTCATTGATAATGGTGAGTTTATACTTGAACTTGAAATTGTTCCAAAATGCTTTACTCCGTTTTCTTGGCATCTTTATTAATTATTAATCTTCCTCCAAATCTTCCAAATTCAACAATCCTTCAGGAAGCTCGACTGTGATGAGCTTCTTTTCCTGATTGATTTCCACTATAAATTCTTCCTGTGCAGGGACGAGGAGTTCTTCTCCGTCCTCCTGTTCGACCACAAAAAGGGTGTTCACCGTAGCGGTATCCACTTCGACCACTTCGCCCAGCTCGCCGTGACGAACGTCTTCCATGCGGAAACCGACGAAGAAGTTCCACGACAGTTCGCCGTCTTCCGCCTCTTCCGCGTGCTTCACCGGGAAGTAGACTTCGACATTGGTGAACATACGCGCGCGTTCCGCCGTATCTATGCCTTCAAGCTTCACCAGTGCGGTGGAGTCCGAACGAAAACGGTATTCTTCGATGAAAAACGGTACGAAAATACCGTCGAGCAAACAGATCAGATAATCGCAGTCCACACGGTCGAAGATATCGTCCGTGAAGGTAAACTGCAACTCGCCGTGAATGCCGTGCGGCTTGTTGAATAGTCCGATTTTATATACTTCTTCTTTCTTTATCATATTCGAGTGATTCTGGCGCCGATGGCGTTAAGTCGTCCTTCGATGTTCTGGTAGCCACGGTCTATCTGTTCGATATTGCTGATCGTGCTGGTTCCTTCGGCGCTCATGGCGGCGATGAGAAGGGCGATCCCCGCACGGATATCGGGCGAAGTCAGTCGGGCGCCGCGCAACTTGAAGCCGTGGTTATGTCCGATTACTACGGCACGGTGAGGGTCGCAAAGGATGATCTGAGCCCCCATGTCGATGAGCTTGTCTACAAAGAACAGGCGGCTTTCGAACATCTTCTGGTGGATCAGTACGCTTCCTTTGGCTTGGGTGGCCACTACGAGCATCACGCTCAGCAAGTCGGGTGTCAGTCCCGGCCAGGGGGCGTCGGCAATGGTCATGATGGAGCCGTCGATGAATGATTCTATTTCGTATGTTTCCTGTGCGGGGACGTAGATATCGTCTCCTCTCTGCTCCAGTTTGATGCCCAACCGGCGGAAACTTTCGGGGATGATGCCGAGGTTCTCGTAGGAAACGTTTTTAATGGTTATTTCGCTTTTGGTCATGGCAGCCATGCCGATGAAACTCCCGACTTCAATCATGTCGGGCAATACGGTATGCTGTGTGCCGTGCAGTTCTTCCACGCCCTCGATAGTGAGCAGATTGGAAGCGATGCCGCTGATCTTTGCTCCCATCCGGTTGAGCATACGGCAGAGCTGCTGCAAGTAGGGTTCGCAGGCGGCATTGTAAATGGTGGTAGTACCTTTTGCCAGTACGGCAGCCATCAGAATGTTGGCTGTACCGGTCACGGACGCTTCATCAAGCAGCATATAGCTGCCTTGAAGCCTGTCGGCCGTTATCTCATAGATGCCCCGCAACTCGTCATAACGGAAGTCAGCTCCCAAATTCTGAATCCCCACAAAGTGGGTGTCCAGACGACGGCGACCGATCTTATCTCCGCCCGGCTTCGAGATCAACGCCTTCCCGAAACGTGCCACCATCGGACCGATCAGCATCACCGACCCCCGAAGGCTTGAACACTTCTTCAAGAACTCATCACTCTCCAAATAAGCCAGATCGACGTTCTCCGCCTTAAAACTATAGGTATCAACGCCTTCCTTTGCAACCGTTACTCCCATCTCCCGCATAAGCTGAATCAGATTGTTGACATCCAGAATGTCAGGTATATTGTTCACCGTCACTTCCTCAGCAGTCAGC
>UMIE01000303.1_pt1 | contig 11141 bp, 10 predicted proteins | sample 1965711 | NCBI WGS metagenome assembly UMIE01 (sample SAMEA4836116, study PRJEB28245) | human gut metagenome | biome: gut microbiome; material: fecal sample | place: Denmark | collected 2008 | reverse complement strand
ATATATCTTCTTTTCTTCTGTTTCCATAAAATACCCCACTTTTTGCGCAACCACTTGATTATATTCTATAAAATAACAAAATACTCAAGCACTTACAAGTAACTTTTAAAGAAGATATACCGGCAGTTCCTCATTAATATGAACAGAACCTTTTGCTGTTTTTTTCTTTTCTTCTGTAACAGATATTGTTTCCGGTTTCTCTGCCTCTTTTGTGGATACAACGGGCTTCTTTACGGTTTTCCCGGCACCTGCATTTGCTGCACGCCGAATACTCTCCCTGCCTACTGACATAATTCCATGACCTCCTCTGCCAATCTCGTATATTCCCTGGCACTTCTGCTTGATTTTTTATATTCCACAACCGGAATACTGTTATCCTGTGACCATTCTACAGAGCTGTCCACTCTGATGATCTGCTCAAATACATGAATATCCTCAAGTTCATGCAGTGTTTCCATTGTCTGTTTATAATAACTCTTTCTTGTATCTACCTTTGTCACTGCAATTCCGGCAACTTCCAGTTCCGGAGTAATCTGCTTTACTTCATTAAGAAATTCAAACATATTCGCAAGTCCGAACATTCCCCATGGACTTGCCTCAACAGGAATAATTACCCGGTCTGATGCACAAAGGATATTCATCACCCAACCACCCAGCGTAGGAGGTGCATCAATCAGAATATAGTCATAATTTCCTGCATCCTTTATCTTCTGAATGCATTTTCGCAGGATAAATTCTCTCTGCCATTTTGTAAAAAGTTCATATTCTATAGAACTCATCAATGTAGACGATGGTATCAGATCCAGATTTTCGTAGGGAGTATGTACCACATAACCGCTGAGCTCTTCCTGTTTTCCGATTGCGCAATACAGATTCTTCTCTCCTTTCGCCTGCTCCAGCACCCAGTTCTCCGGAAAAAAAGCAAGAGAAAGATTTAACTGCATATCTCCATCGATCAGAAGAACCTTTTTCCCTGCCTGAGCCATCGCCGCTCCAAGGTTTGAACAGGTTGTGGTTTTTCCACTTCCACCCTTATTATTTGTAAAACATATCGTTATGGTTTTTCCCATGGAACTGTCTCCTTTACCACTTACTTTACTTGTATTATAGGAGATTTATCATATAGATTCAACTGTTTTCCTCATCTTCACAACCCTGTAACTCATTTGCATTGCCGGACAAACATTTCTTTGATTCCCAAAATAAGCCCTTGATTTTTTGTTTTTTTGTGCTATAGTATTTATATACTTGATATGTAGTTTTTAAAACTATGTTATATTGTTTTCATTATATTTATCTGAATGAATGGAGGCGTTTTTATGAAATTTAAATTAAAAGATCCCGGAAGTGCGATCACTCATGGTATTGCCCTTCTTCTCGCTGCAGTCGGAGCAGTTCCTCTTATTATCAAGGCAGCGCGTTCTTATGATGTGCTCCATATTGTTGCTTTAAGTATTTTTATCCTTACCATGGTTCTGCTCTATGCAGCCAGTACCATTTACCATTCTGTAGATTCTACAGAGAAGGTCAATCGACGGCTGCGAAAAATGGATCACATGATGATTTTTGTGATGATCGCCGGAAGCTATACTCCTGTATGCCTGATCGTTCTTCATAACCGCATTGGATATATTCTGTGCGCGCTGGTATGGAGTATTGCAGTCCTCGGCATTATCTTAAAGGGCTGTTGGATTACCTGTCCCAAATGGTTGTCCTCTGTACTGTATATCGCCATGGGCTGGCTGTGTGTACTGGCATTTGTTCCAATCTTCCATGCACTCCCACGTGCAGGATTTGACTGGCTTCTTGCAGGCGGAATCATTTATACCATCGGTGGTGTGATCTATGCATTAAAAGTTCCGCTTTTTAATTCCAGACATAAGAATTTTGGTTCCCATGAGATCTTTCACATCTTTGTTATGCTTGGAAGTGCCTGCCATTTCATTGTCATGTACTTTTTTGTTGCTCCACTACCTGTATAACCGTCAATTTGCCAATAAACAAAACAAGGGGTTGCGGCACCGGATTTTTTCCGGTGCTACAACCCCTTAACAATACAATTTTCTCTGCTGCAGCATAATCCCTGCAGGAAAGCTTTTATATTACACAGCTACTCTTCTTTCCGGATACAATCCATAGGATCCATATCCCACGCCAAAATATCCATAATAGCTCTTCGCCTCTGCGAACAGCGGATCATATACTCTGCCTCCGATTTCAGCCCAGCAATGACCGCTTCCGTCAGTTGCCGTTGTATCTACGCAGACATAAACATTCTTATATCCAAGAGCCTTTGCAAGATAGGCAAACGAACAGGCATCTGAGAAACAGTCCCCGCCTTTTCCGCTCAGTATCAGATAATCGTTTGCATATAACGCAGGCCATGCAGTCTGATTATAAAATATTCTTCTGGTATCGTAATAATGCTGATACATTACCCATCTGAAACAGGTTTCAAATTTCTCACTTTTTGACATACTCGGTTTTGTGATCTTGCTGACAACATCCTTTGCTCTCTGCAAAGTCTCATACTCATACGCTTTGGTGGAATTCATTTTCTTTCCATTTGGATAATAAATCGTCTTTCCTTTTTTCCAGGCTTCCAGAATTCCCTTTTCTGTACAATAATAAATTGTATTTCCAACTTTAACTGTTTTCGTTCTCAGAACACCCTTGTCACTGAAATAGTAATATTTTCCGCTGATTTTCTTAACGCCACTGTAACGTATTCCATTGGAACCAAAATAATATTTCTTGTTATTGTATTTGATCCATCCGGTTTTCATAAATCCTTTTGGACTGAAATAATAAACTTCACCATGGATTTTACGCATTCCTGTAAGATACTGTCCATCTTTAAAATATTTCTTATTTTTTGTTCCATACTCATACCAGCCATTTTTCACCTCCGGTATGGGTGTTGGTGCAGGTGTCTCGATTGGTGTTACATCCGGAGCCGGTGTTTCAATCGGGATCGGTGTTACAGTAACATCCGGTACTTCTGCTGCCATGGCCGGAACACTGCCCATCACACATACTGCGCATACTGCAAGCCATTTTGTCATCTTTTTCATTTTCTCTTATCCTCCTTATCTGACGGGTTCAGAAGCTCAGCAACTCCAGTTTTTTATTTCTGGTAAATTGTTTAATCTCATATTCACGTCTCATCGCTTCTTCTTTTGTTGAAAATCCTTCATAATATACAAGTGTAACCGGTCTTTTGGTCCTTGTATATTTCGCGCCGTTCTTTCCCTCGTTGTGTGCTTTCATACGTTTTTGCAGACAGTTTGTCCACCCTGTATAAAGAGTCCCATCTGCACATTTAACAATGTAAGTATAATTCATCATAATCACCCGACAGTCATATATTATAATCAAGCAACTGTCTTATTGTCTGGAATTGCATTATTTGAAATTTTTTATAATTTATGTAAAGGACAACTGCTATCTTTTGCGGTCGTCCCTGTTTCTATAATAAACAGTCGGTTTAAAACACGTATATCATCCGGACACATATTCTTTCTGACAGCCAGATCTCTCAGCACCAGAAATACCAATATGTCAAAAAAGCAGGCAGGGAAACCGACTGCGGATTTTCTTTCCCACCTGCTTTATTATACGTTTATTTTCTTATTTTGTGAATATCATTTTTCGAAGATTCCAGAGATTTCCCCTGAATTTTCCGCCTTTTACCTTTAGCTGCAGATCTTCACGATCCGGATAATATCTGGTTGAGAATACAATCTCTCCATCATTCAGATAAAGTTCCACTGCAGAAGTATCTGCAAGAATCCGGATATTGTTCAGTTCACTGACTTTCGCTTTCCGCTTATTTCTTCCTGCACCCGCAATTTCAGAAAATCCAATCTCCGCAATTTCATTTTCATATTTAAAGAGCATCTGTCCGCCCATACTGATCTGAAAACTTCTGTCTGTCACTGCAATATCTTCAATTAACAGATCAAAACCTTCATTTACTTCTACACGAACCTCAACAATTGATTTTTCATCATCAAGAATTGTTTTCTCTTTTCGGAGTCTCTCCAGTTCTTTTGCCGGATACTGGAATATTTTTCCATCCTTTACCCTCAGTTCCCGCGGTACGGTAAGACAATGCTGCCAGCCTTCATCAATGGTTTTATTGGTATATTCCTCCTCTGCATCCGGCATTCCCATCCATCCTATCAGAAGTCGCCTTCCGCTGTTATCTGTAAAGGTCTGTGGAGCATAAAAGTCAAATCCCATATCCCACTCACGAAAGTCTCTTTCATCTACAGAGCCATCCTCTTTTACCGGAAAATAGCCTGACTGATAGATATTCTGAAAACGAAATTCTTCCCTCTTCAGGCCCTGTGGTGATACAGACAGAAATTTCTTCCCGTCCAGTTCGAAATAGTCCGGGCATTCCCACATATAACCAAAAGCTTCCGGTGTGGTTATTATATGTTTAAATTTCCATTCTTTCAGATTTTCTGATTCATAAACCAGAACTGCACCTTTATCTCCCTTAAGACGTCCGCCAAGAACCATTAAATACCTGTCGTTTTCTTTCCAGACTTTCGGGTCTCTGATATGACAGGTAAACTCTTCCGGATATTTTTCAAAAGAAATTATCTCTTCTTTACCTCCGAAATGAATTCCGTCCTCACTTTCTACATGAAGCGTACTGGTCTCACGTCCTTCATTAATATAATCATAATCACCGTCAATCTTTACATTCCCGGTGAAAAACAAATGAAGTTTTTCACTCTCTGCCAATGCAGATCCGGAATAGACACCATGACAGTCATAAGGAGAATCCGGATAAAGAGCTGTCCCTTCGTATTTCCAGTCTACCAGATCTTCGCTTGTATAATGTCCCCAGAATTTCAGTCCGCCTTCCACATCAAAGGGAGCGTATTGAAAAAACACATGATATCTGCCTTTATACCAGCATAGTCCATTCGGATCATTGAGCCATCCGACCGGCGGCATCAGATGATGTCCAAGCCGGAATCTTCCTTCTGTCAGATCTGCGTTCTTTTCAATTACTTTTATATTTCTTTCAAGAACTTTAGTTAGCGTACTCATTTCACAATCTCCAATACTTTATCTGATGGTGTTACCGAATCTTCCGACAGAATTTTCACATCTTTATAATCATCCGAATTCGTTACAATAAGAGGAGTCGTCACATCGTATCCTGCTGCCTTAACTTTCTCCATATCAAAGGAAACCAGAAGCTGGCCTTTCTTTACGTGATCTCCATTCTTTACATGAGATGTAAAATATTTTCCATTCAATTCCACTGTATTGATCCCGATATGGATCAGAAGCTCCATACCACTTTCCGTACTTAAACCAACTGCATGCTTTGTATCAAAAACAGTCTCAACCACAGCATCACATGGAGCAACAACTTCACCCTTCGATGGAATTACGGCAATTCCTTTTCCAAGTACTTCCGAAGCAAATGTAGCGTCATTTACCTGGGAAAGCAAAATCGCAGTTCCTTCTGATACACTATAAAGCACAGAATCATCTGCATTGCTTTTTTCTGTTGTTGATTTATCTCCCACAGCTTCAACACTTTCTGTCTTTTCAGAAACATTAGTGTCCTTATATCCAAACAACCAGGTAAGTACAAAGGCAGCACCAAATGCAATCACAAACATAAGAATATAAGAAACCGGATTATTCAGACAAAGAAGAATTCCAAAGATACCGGTTACGCCAGTTCCCGTAGCCCCCAGTCCTGTAACAGATGCAAACAGTGCACCAAATGCACCACCAATACATCCCATCACAAATGGTTTTCCAAAGCGAAGGTTAACACCAAAGATCGCAGGTTCAGTAATTCCCATACAGGCACTTAATGCAGACGGAACTGCCATTGATTTAATCTTCTGATCCTTTGTCTTAAGTGCTACTGCAAGAGTGGCTCCACCCTGTGCAATATTCGCTGCAGAAGCAAGAGGCAGCCAGTAAGTAACTCCAAATTTAGACAACTGTCCAAGATCAATGATCGTGTACATATGGTGAACACCGGCAACCACCGTCGGTGCATAAAACGCACCCATAATAAAACTTCCGATACCAAATGGCAATGCGATCAGCCACTGAATCCCATTCAGAAGTCCGTTCTCAACAGTGACAAAGATAGGTCCGATAATGGATAATGTCAGATATCCTGTTACAAAGACACTTACAAGCGGAGTAACAAACAGATCAAACATTGCCGGCACTATTTTGTGAAGTCTCTTCTCAATCTGAGCCAGTACCCATACTGCAATGATAACCGGAATTACATGCCCCTGATATCCGACCATATCAATAGAGTAAAGTCCAAACCATACTTTCTGAGTTGCTTTAACACCTTCTGTGGCAACTGTCCATGCATTCTGGAGATTCGGATGAATCATGATCATACCGATAACTGCACCCAGATACGGGTTTGCACCAAACACTTTAGCACCGCTGTATGCGATGAGGATTGGCAGGAACGTATATGCCGTATTACTGAAAAGCTGTGCAAATGTATAAATAGAACCGCTGGTATCAATATTCAAAAATCCATTGTTTACCATGAAGTTCAGTGCTTCCATAATTCCCATCAGGAAACCGCTTGCAACAATTGCAGGAATAATCGGCACAAAAATATCTCCAAGTGTCTTGATCAGTCTCTGCACCGGATTTGCCCTGGAAGCCGCAACTTTTTTCAGCTCTTCTTTACTGCTCTCAGAAACTCCTGCAATCCGGATGAACTCATCATATACTTTATTAACTATACCTGTTCCCAGAATGATCTGCATCTGTCCCTGCGCAAAGAAAACACCTTTTACACCTTCAATGTTCTCAACATATTCCTTATCAGCCTTTGAATTATCACTGATAACCAGGCGAAGACGTGTGGCACAATGAGCTGCGGAAATAATATTTTCTTTTTTACCGATATGGTCATATATCTCCTGTGCTGTTTTTCTGTAATCCATAATATCCTCCTTTTATGGAATCGTTCTCATATAAATGTATACTTTGAAATTCTCACATATTCAACAAATTTCACTTGTTAATCTTATAAAAATACCTTTTAACCTTAATATCATCTTATACCATTCCAAATTTACTCTGATATCTGATTATAATTCAGCAGATATCTTGCACTCTCACGATATTTCTTATCTGATCACCAATATGTATTTCCTATGGATTGTATGTACTTTTATGGAATCGTTCTCATATATGCTATTATATCTGGGCGTTTTTTATTTGTAAATATGTAACATATCACAAATATTATATCCATTTTTTATATATTATTTCCAAAACACTCCCTTTAATATATATGTAAATCCAATTATTCAGAAAAAAAGAACTCTGATGATTGCCTCAGAGTTCCTCTTTCATGTTCAGTCATATATTTCGGTGAGACTCTCTGAGTACCACCTTACATCCCATTTTTATTTCTTTATGTACAGATGATGTTTCCTTAGATTCTATCAAATCTACCAGCACTTTTGCTGATTCCATTCCACTTGTCTTGTAAAAAAAATGTACAGTAGTCAGCTTTGGTTCTATGATCTTTCCCAGAAAACTGTCTCCCATTCCGGCAATCTGAACCTGTTGAGGAATCTGATATCCGTTCTCCTTCAGCCAATTTGCCGCTCCAACTGCCATGGTATCTGTTGCACAAATCAATGTATCTACATCGGGATGCTCCGTAAAAAGTTCTTTCGCTTTCTCATATCCTGACTCTAATGTGAAATTTCCGCATTTTACACATCCACTTTCCAATGTGATCTGATTTTCTCCAAGAACCTTCTCCACACCTGACTTTCGCTGCCTGCCAACTGCCTCATCTTTATCCGTAACTGTAATATATCCAAACTTCTTTCCTGTCTTCACCATCTGTTCAGTAAGATTTACAGCAGCCTTATAATCGTCCTGAAAAATACATGGATAACCATCCAGCTGTTGTCCAAGTAAAACAATCGGAACTTTAAATCCCTTCATCATTTCCCTGTGCTGTTTTGTCAATATGGTGGCAATAAAAATAACACCATCGACCTGATTATCCCTGAACAGCGAAAGATATTTCAATTCTTCTTCAACACTGTTATTTGTATTTGCCAGTATCAGCTGATATCCTTTTTTGGTAAGTATGTCACTGATTCCGGCAACTTCCCGGCTGATCGTATTGGAATCTATCTTTGGCAGAATTACTCCGACCAGTTTTGTCTTCTTAGTACGCAGCCTCTGCGCCTGTGAAGAAGGCTGATACCCGGTTTCTTCAATAACTCTGCTGATATTTTTTTTCTTTTCCTCACTGACATAACCATTGTTCAGATACCTGGATACGGTAGCTCTGGAGACCCCTGCCAGTTTGGCAATCTCATTAATATTCATATAAAAAGCTCCTCTTTCATGCTGTCTGTATAATTTCCGAAAGTATTTTTATAACCAGCAGTATTTTATGATGCTAGTGTGCCCCTAACCTGATATCCACGAATTGTTAACTGCTGAATCACTACATATTTTGTATTATACTACACATATCATTTCTGTTGCAAATATCAAAGTACTGTTTATACGTTACTGTCTCGGCCCTATACCAAATTAAGGCTGCCGATCTACGGCAGCCCTGTTTTTTTCTTCTATTTCATTATGGAAGATATTCAATCGGATCTATTGGTTCTCCATCCTTTTTCATTGCAAAATAAAGATTGGTTCCTTCTGTGCTGTAATATTTTGTAGGCTGTGCAATATATCCTATCGTCGTTCCCTTTTTAATTGTATCTCCTTCTGACACTGTCAGATCTGTAAGCTGTCCATAAACAGCCTGATATCCATTTCCAAGTTCCATTGTCAGTGTAGTACCCGTCTGCGCATTCTGCTCTATAGAATAAACCTTGCCATTAACAGCAGCTACCACAGGTGCTCCCTCTACTGCACCGACAGCAATAGCCGGACTCAATTTATACTGATCAAGCGTCGGAAAATAAGTAGTCTGATCCATACTGTAATCAAGGAGAACATTTCCATTCACCGGCCACTCCATTAATGTATCTTCCGAAAAATTTACTGTCGCAAGATTCAGGGCCGATGCCGAAACATCTGTTGCTTCATCTGCCTGATCTTCTGATATCGTCTGGGATTTCATATTTGCATTTACTGATGATTCTTCTGCTTGCTGAGAATTTACAGCATTGTCAGTCTTATCCACATCTGCAGTATTATCTGATTCATTATTATCCACAGTATTCTGAGCTGTTTCCCCATACATTCCTTGTTTTTGGAATGTAACCTTTGTATCATCCAAATCTTCCCCGTCATCGGATATCCACTGATTTTCTGACTCCACATGATTCGTTCCTGCATCTTCACTCAATTGTTCTTCCGTATCCTGTGTACTTTCACCGACATTTTCTGTTTTTTCTTCAGGAGTTTTCTCTTTGACCGGGGAGGTACCTAACTGATAAACTGTAATTCCCAATGCTGCTACAGCGGCCAGTCCAACGGAATTGGCAATGATTCTTGTCACTTTGTTATTCATCATATTCCTTTCACCTCTGTTTTCATCTTCATATCTATAGGGTGTCCAGAATATTCGTATCTATTCAGCAATTTACAGATTTTATGTTCAGCACATCCATCTCAGGAAAATAATATTGTAAGATCTCTTTTGCATTCGCAGACTCCTTTGCCATCTCATTCCCTCCATATTGTGAGAATCCTAATCCATGACCTTTTCCTCTACATAAAAATCGTATTTCCTTTCCAGACTTCTGAATTGTAAAATTTGAGGACGTGAGTCCCATTCCTTTTCTGAATGCCTCGCCTTCCAACACTTTCCCGTCAGCCAGAATTTCTGTAACATAACCGGCACTGTCCCTGGATTTTATTTCAATTCTTTCCGGAAGGACATTTTTATTTATGTATACACTATTCAAATAATCTTTTGCATTTTTATCCACAAGACTGTGTACGGATCTGAGATACGAATCATCTTCGTTGTGGAAAACTTCCATTCCATCTCTTGTCTGTCCTGCACTTAATTCATGATAGGGAACTAACTTTAATTCTTTATTCCATACAATGACTTTTCCTTCTGTTTCTGTTACTGCTTTTTCGTACTTATTCTGTAAAATTACACAAGCCAGGGATTTCCCCTCCATCTCTTTCTTTATCTGACATAAAGTTATTGCCAGATTTTTCTCCTCTTTCATTGTCCGGTAAAAATTTGATCTTGCTATGATTGTTTGTGCTTTTATAGTCTCAATTTCATATTTGTCTTCAATCTGCGATGAAACGATCACCGGCAGAAGCATTTCCACATTAAATTTTTTATTGATCAATGTAGTGTTGGCACCATTAAAAATAATTGTAACTATATAGGGAACAAAAAATAGAGCAAAGATTCCCGTTGTTCCAGGGAAAAAAGACTTTCTCATATCAGACCATCATTATAAACTTCTTCTTTTTAGTATATACATATATATTTATCTGTATGTATATTATTTATAACACTTCTGTTATATAGCAATTCTCGTAAATAATGCATATTGATCCTGCTCATCAGAACATAAAATCCTGCTGAACTGTCTCAAATTCATTAATTGAGAGGACTGCGATAGTTTCTGCATACGGGGCTTCATTACCCCGTATTAAAATATACAGCTCTATTTATTCTATTCTGGATTCGTGGTTCATTCCAGTAAATGATTTTATTTTTTCTGTTATTCTTTTTATCATCCGGACGCAAAACAGTTCTGTCTTTTTTAGAATCTGTATCTTTTATGCAGATTCTTTTCTTGTCTTCAATGACTCCCATTACAAAGCAAATAAGAGCAGTCATGATTAACTGAAAATATTTTTTCAGATTCTTTAAAGGACTCTTCATAAAAACTCCTCCTGTTCTGCATTACATCTACTGACTTCAAACAGCCTGTCCACCGTTAAGACTGCGCACTTCCTACGGTTAATGGTATCAGGTACTAATAATATATGAAAAAGCATAAAACTTTAGAACTTTTTTATTTCTCTATAGTAATTCCATAAAATGATGTTAGGGTTAAAAAAACACAAAAAAACTTCTGTGATATTCTCACAGAAGTTTTAAAGTGAAGCATCGGGGATTCGAACCCCGGACAACTTGATTAAAA
>UMIE01008313.1_pt1 | contig 11244 bp, 8 predicted proteins | sample 1965711 | NCBI WGS metagenome assembly UMIE01 (sample SAMEA4836116, study PRJEB28245) | human gut metagenome | biome: gut microbiome; material: fecal sample | place: Denmark | collected 2008 | reverse complement strand
TTCAGGAGATGATTAGGCGTAAAAATATGTTGGAGACAATGGCGGCAACTGATTTGTTGCCTTACGTGAAATATTCGCGTGCAAGTGTAATCATTCTATGGCTCGCAGTTCTCGCTATGCCAGTTGCCATCTTTTCTACTACCTTATTATATATAGTAGGTCCAGCCGTATTGCTTGCCTTGCTGTTCTTCAACCTTACGTTTATCGCTCTCGGCAGCAGTTATATTCCAACAGAAGAGCTATTGGATAAAGAAGAGGAAAATCAACGAAGCGGAGAGAAAAAAACTTTACAGCAATTGTCTGAGGAGCGCAGAAACTTTATCCAAAACAGTCTTGACCAATGGTGTATGGATTTGGGCTATAAGGATTGTAATGTAAACATGTTGACGCTTTCTCGCACACTTTGTATCTCCAAGGATGAGTTATCTGTATTCTTCGACCAGTATCTGAAAACTACATTCAGAATATGGCTTGGTGATATACGTTTCAATGCGGCAAAGAAGATGATGTTTGAATTTCCAGACTATAGTAATGACATTATTTCTGCCGAGTGTGGCTTCTCTGCCCGTACCTATCTGTACAGGATATTCAAGTCAAAGGAAGGTTGTACGCCTACCGAATGGCGAGAAGAACAAGTTGCAAATGCAGCCCCAGATGATGAAAAACAGGATTAACCATTTTTCAATAAATACCAGAAAAACGCATAATAAAAGGGAATAAATCGTTAAAATGGGTGTCTACTTCCTACGAAGTAGACACCTAAAACATAGGAAGTAGACACATTGACAGGGGAATGCGCCTCCTTTTTTACATGAAAAACACTATCTTTGTGCCATGAAAGAAATGTTAGAATCTATACCAAGGATAGAATTAGCCCTGATCATCATCGGGGTGTTTGTACTCATATTAGGTATTATCTTGGGATATGCCATGATACATGAGTACAGGATATATCTTGATGATCACTATAAGGCTCGCTATAGCTTTCGTGACTTCATCAAGAGGGAACGCTTTTATATATATTTGTTCTTTGCATCCATATTTATCTTCCTAACAAACCTCTTGTATTTCTTAGCGTGAGTTTCGGATAGAATGGATGAATTAGCTTTATGGTGGATACTTGTCCTGTAATTGGAGATAGATCTTTATTTTTACGGTAAAAAAAATGAATGATATGATAAATTATTTGACAACAAAAAATCGGTTGCTGGTCGCAATGCTTGCATTTATTCTTCCATTTTCTTTTGCGAAAGCAGAAGTAAAAGAAGATGGAAAGACTATTTCGCAAGGCTGGTACGTCGGTATTGAGGGTGGAATGCCTTTCGGTTTCTCTACTTTCTCAAGTTTCGGACATGACAAGACGCACCTCGGTTGGGCTGCTGGCTTATATGGTGGCTATCGTTTCAACTCCATATTCTCGGCTGAGTTATCTGCCAAGTATGGAGAAATGAACTTGTCTGCACAAGACTGTTGCGTAGAACGTAACTATTGGTTGGGTAGCGACGGTATGCTTTACAACGCAGGTGTCCTGGGCATGGACAGTTGGGAATATGCCAATCTGAAAAGCCATGTCAGGATGGGTTGGTATGGGGCAAGAGTGAACGTTAATCTCCTTGGACTGTTCCACAAGACAGCTAACAGCCGATGGGATTTGGCTGTTTCACCTCATATATATGCAGTAACGACCAAGGCTGATATCCAGACTATAGCCGATGATGCCAAGGTAATGAAAGGTTCTACCAACTGGCATTTGGGTTATGGTGCAGACTTGCAGGTTGGTTATCAACTGACCTCATGTCTGAAATTGGGCATCTATTCCGGTTTGACCCGTCTTACTGGCGAACGTATGGACGGAATGCCAGAACATCTGCATAAGAACAACTTTGTTTGGGAAAGTGGAGTAAGATTAGGGATTAACCTCTCTAAAAAGAAGAACAAGGTAGCAGAAACTCCATCAGTTCCACAACAGGAGGTTCTACAACAGGAACCAACTTCTTCTTCGGAGGAGGTCAACCTGAAAGAAACTGTGGATAAGGCTGAAACAAAAGTTGTTGAACAAGACATAAAAGAATCTGCAAAGGTGACTTTCCCTGTCATATATTTCACCTTCAATAGTATCGACATCCAACAAAATGAAGAGACTAAATTGAATGATATTCTCAAAACATTGAAAGAGAATCCGAACATGAAGGTGACGGTAACAGGTTGGTGTGACACAAAAGGCAGCGTGACTGTCAATAAACGTATATCTCGCCAGCGTGCAGAAGCCGTAAAGACTTGGCTTGTGAAGAATGGCATAGAGGCTAATCGCATTACTGCAATAGGAAATGGTAGCGATGACACCCAAGATGCGGATAAGGCTCGCCGAGTAGAGACAACAGACAATCATCAGTAACCCATAAAACAAGATAGAAAATGAAAGCAAAAAGAATATTTAATATTGGGTTATGGGTGCTGTTATGCGTCCCATGCCTGTTGGCAAGCTGCGACCATGATGTTCATTCTGATGAGGAAGAAAGTGGCTTGTCTGTATCGCTCACTTGGGCAGATGAAGCCGACCAAGGTACAGAAGTGAAGGATGTGAAGCTCTGGATATTCAATGCCGATGACGGTTCGCTTGTAGAGGAAAAACATGGTGGCAGTGCTCAGGAGTTGGCAAGCCAACGCTTCGCTCTTCCTGAAGGGCATTATCAGATATGGATAAAGGCATCAAAGTTCGTGAGCGACAAATCGCAGACTTGGAAGGCAATTATACCTATTATTATATAGGGATGATAGGATTGTTGATATTGGTATTTTTCGTATTATTCCTATTGGTGTGGCGATTCGCATTCAAGACACGTAAGAGCAAGGAAGAAACAAGAAAGGTGATGCTGACAGTAACGCATGAGATGCGCAGTCCTTTGTCTGCCATCAAGGATTATGCTCGCAAGATTAGCGGACTTGATGATGCTACGGATGAAAGCAAACGATATGCGGACTTGATTGTTGACACATCGAAAGGCTTGACTTCTATGATTGACAGTTTCCTGGTTTACTCCAAATTAGCGAATGGAAAGGCGACCGTCAAGGAACGCCCTTTCCGTATGATGGACATTGCCGAGCAATTAAAGATGGAGTATGAGCCCTTTGCTGCAAAGAAGCAACTGGAATTGAGCGTCAGCAATAAGGCAGATGGTGTTGTCAATGGAGACAAGGAAAAGGTGCTTACAATAGGACGCAATCTGCTTTCCAATGCCATCAAATATACTGGAAAGGGTGAGATAGTATTGTCCACAACCTATAAAAATGGTGTATTCATGCTAATGGTTAAGGATACAGGAACAGGATTGGACGACAAGCAACAAAAACAAATCTTCAAGGAATTTGCAAGATTGGGAAATGCGGTCACCCAACCGGGATTTGGCTTGGGACTTTCCATTGTCAAGAACCTCGTTTCACTTATGAAAGGGAAAATCGATGTGTCCAGTCACCAAGGGCTTGGAAGTATCTTTGCCATTAGTCTTCCTATGGCTGCAGCCGAAAAGCGGAATGTGGAACCAACTCAGTATAGAACGAAACGACACGATTCGTTTACTGTCATTGCCATTGATGATAGCCATGTGCAACTGAGTACAATTCGTGAGGCGTTTGCATCGAACGGCATCGTATGTGACACTTGTAATAATGCCACGGATTTATTGGATATGATGCGCAAAAAATCTTATGATCTGCTGATAACGGATTTGAAGATGGCTGAAGTGAATGGTATCGAGATTCTGGAAATGATGCGTATGGTGAACGTGCGTAACTCCAAGACCATTCCTGTTGTCGTTATGACAGCAGCACCAAATGTGAGTGAGCAAGAACTGCTTGATGCAGGATTTGTCGCTTGCCTGTTCAAGCCGATGTCTGACAAGGATTTGATAAACACTGCAAGAAAGTGTGTAAACGGTAAGATTGCAGAAAAACAAATAGACTTCTCTATGTTGCTGACCTACGGCAATGAAAAAGAGACTTTGGAGAATTTCGTAAAGGAAATGACTGACACATTGGGCAGTATCCGTAATGCAGCCCAAGAGGAAAACCGCAAGAAAATGTCCGATGCCATTCACCACGCAAGAAGCTCGTGGATGATGGTACAATCTGACGAGTCTTTGAACTATCTTTTTGACCTGATAGAAGATTCTACATCATCAGACGACGTTATCAACCAAGCGGTTGAGGATGTTTTCGCACATGGTGAGGAAATCATCAAAGCCGCACAAAAGAAAATTGAGGAGGTAACAGCATGAAGAAAGTAATAATCATTGAAGATAGCCCGACATTTTGCAATATGTTGGGCAAGAAGTTGGAGGCAAAGGGCTGGAAAACAATCTTATGCTACAATTACAGAGATGGTCTGAAAGCTGTGAAGGAATCCTCTGAATGGGATGTTGTCATTTCGGATATGCGCTTGGGGAATGATAACGGCATCGACCTGTTGGAATGGATGCGTAGTAACGGCTACCAGAATCCATTTATCATCATGACATCTTACGATGAAAGCATGAGTGCCGTGAGGACTATGAAATTGGGAGCGGAAGACTATATACCGAAGAAATTGTTGCTTGATGTAGTTTATGAACGTTTGGAAGAAATCATAGACAAGCAGAAACGACTCGTCGAGTTGAATAACAAGATTGTTTACCGCAAAAGTGAGAAGTTTCGCCGTATATACAAAATGGCAGAATTGTTTGCTAAAAGCGACATGGCTGTTATGATATTGGGAGACAACGGAACAGGCAAAGAACATATAGCGGAAAAGATACATCTGCAAAGCAAAAGAGCCGACAAACCTTTTGAGGTAGTAGATTGCGGTACGCTTTCTGCGGAACTTGCCGTTTCCGCTCTCTTCGGGCATGAGAAAGGGGCATTTACAAGTGCGGAGGCAGCAAGAAAAGGTTACTTTGAATTGGCTGCTGGAGGTACACTGTTCTTGGACGAGATAGGCAACCTGCCGAAAGACGTACAGGCGATGCTGCTGCGTGTGTTGCAATCCAAGAGCTACCGACCATTGGGAGCTACAAAAGACAAAGTGGCTGATGTGCGCATTATTGCCGCCACCAACGAGAATCTGCAAGACGCAGTTCGGGAAGGACGATTCAGAAGCGATCTGTATTATCGACTTCACGAAGCGGTTATTGAGATTCCACGGTTGCGGGATTGCAAGGAAGATATTATGCCATTAGCTAACTTCTTCCTGAAACTATATGATAGGCATACGGACAAAGAAATAAAATGTATCAGTAAGGAAGCGCAAAGGGCACTTGTAAGCCATACATGGCCAGGTAATGTGCGTGAGTTGAAATCATGTATCATGCGAGCTATGCTGTTATGCGAGAATGAGATAATAGATGTCGAGGACTTGCAGTTGTCACAATCGGCATTGACAGAAGAGGCTTTGGACTTTGATGAACAAGAACGCAAGATCAATCGAGAGCGTATCTTGTGGGCTTTGAAACAATGCAATGGCATCAAGCGTGATGCGGCAAAAATGTTGGAAATGAGCCATACTACATTCTATGCCCGTATGAAAGAGTATGGTATTCCTACTAACAAGTTGTAACGGTATAAGAACCGTGTAAGGAAGATTGGACGAGTGTCCGCTTTTCCTTACACTATTTCTGCTTGCAATTTCCTTGTGAAAATCTTATTCTCTTGATAAAGTTGTTGATTATCAGGAAATATCATCATCCAATTGTTTAGATTGTCTTGGAATGGTATAGGTATTGGTCTAATAAATGATGTGCGCACAGAAACATCAAATTAGTACAAACCCATAAAAGAGACAGCAACATGGAATACAACATATTGATAGAGACTGATTTTTTCAACTTGCTGAATGCAGGTCATAAGAACAAAGGTGGTAACGCTTTGGAGACCTCATATCGTGAGTTTATCAAGGTTGTGGTTGATTTATGCAGCACCAACGTGAAGCAAGCGGTCTTTGCACTGTCATACGCAGAGACCGAGCTTGACTTTCATCTGTCAATGCCCCATATAAAGGATTGTTTGGGAACCGTAGGCTTGTATGTGCGCAAGGCTATTGCATTTATCCGAAGGATGCAAGAGCATGTGGCAGCAACATATCATCTTCATGTGACCACATCCACTTCAGAAGCCTCTCCGCCAGTATCATTAGAATCAAAACCATTAGTGAAATGGACTGGCAATGCCGTTGACCTTGTAGAAATGGTATATGGCATCTGCGTAATGGGAAGCGTGAACGATGGCGATGTGAAATTCAAGGACTTGGCGCAAGCCATGTACCAGTTCTTCGGCATCAAAGCCAAGGACTGCTATCGTTTCTATACCGACATCAGAAGACGCAAGAACTATAGTCGCACCTATTTTCTGGACAAGATGCAGGAGAAGTTGAATGAGAAAATGCGGAGGGATGATGAATTGGAAAGAATGAGACGATGAAATTGCGCCATTATTTGGGATAATTGTATAATAATCATTAAGATTTTTACAGAAACATCCAATTTTGGATATTTATCTGTATTTTTGCAATTTTAATAGTAACAAAACTTGCAAACATGACATATCAAGATATAGAAGCCCTAACAATAAAGAAAGAGGGGAATAGCTTGGAGTTTAAGGAATCGACAGGTCAATTAGATCGTTCGATGGAGACTCTATGCGCATTTCTCAATGGTGAGGGCGGCACAATCCTTTATGGAGTAAAGGACGATGGAAAAATCATAGGACAAACGGTATCTGACAGTACAAAACGTTCTATTGCAGAAGCAGTCAATCGTATAGAGCCTTTTGTGGATTTAGAAATCACCTATGTTGCTATTCCCGGCACTGAAAAATATGTCATTGTCATTTTTGTTGAGGAGCAACGTTTTATGCGTCCTTTCACATACAAAGGAAGAGCTTATCAGCGAATTGAAAGCACCACAACCGTCATGCCACAGGAACGGTACAATCACTTATTGATGGAACGAGGTGGCAAGTATGGTTGGGAAGCGATGATTAATCCTGACTTGAAAATAGCGGATCTGGACGAAAATGCTATTCTCGGTGCTGTTCGAGAGGGAATAAGAAACGGAAGACTTCCTGAAACGACAATACGTGAGGAGATACCTGTCATTCTGAAAAAGTTCCGTTTACTCAATGACGGGAAACTGAATAATGCCGCTGCCGTATTGTTCGGCAAAGAGTTGTATGATTATCCACAGTGTTTGCTTCGTATGGCACGTTTCAAGGGAACTACAAAGGAAGAGTTTATTGACAACCAACGTGCGGAAGGCAACATATATGAACTGCTTGATGCAGCAATGGCATTCTTCTTTAAACACCTCTCATTGTCTGGAAAGATAAATGGTCTGTATCGTGAAGAGGAACTGAGCATCCCTTACAAGGCTTTGAGAGAAAGTTGTATCAACTCTTTCTGTCATAGGTCCTATCATCACCCTGGGAGTTCAGTCAGCATTGCCATTTATGATGACCGGGTAGAAATAAGAAATACGGGAACATTTCCTGCAGATCTGCCAATAGAGCGCCTAATGGAGGAGCATGATTCCAAACCACAGAATCCAATAATTGCCAATGTACTCTACAAGAGTAAAATTTTGGAAAGTTGGGGACGTGGTATAAGCACGATGGTAGGTGAATGTAAGCGTGTCGGATTGCCTGCTCCGGAAATCAATACGGATGGTAATTTTGTATGGGTCGTTTTTAAATATAATAGAAGCAGTGTGGTAGTCACCCCACAGTTACCCCACAGTTACCCCACAGCTACCCCACAGCTCAAAAAGGTTATATCTGTAATAGGTACTGCGACTTTGTCTGCAAAAGAGATAATGGAGATAATGTCCTTGAAAGATAAGACCCATTTTCTTGATAAATATCTATATCCAGCAATTGAGCAAGGATATGTTGGACAGTTACACCCAGAGAATCCTAAACACCCTGGGCAAAAATATATGCTTACCTCAAAAGGTAAAGCCTTATTGAATGAATAGGAACGACAAAGGCAGTGGCAAATATCCACTGCCTTTGTCGTTCCTATTTCTGTATCAAGTGCTTCAAGTTCTCATCGTTGGCGATACGCTCTAACTCGTCCTTGACAATTTGCTTGACATCCTCCTTGATTTGATTGTAGTTGTCCTGTATGGCTTGCTTCATGCAGTCGTTGCCATCCGCATCCTTGAAGTTGTTGATGATGGGAATAGGCTGATAATGGCTTTCCTCTCGCTTTACTTTGTCGGTGTCAACGACAATCTCGGCATGGAAGATCTTCTGCTCTATGCGCTCGGTGAAGTTGTCGGAAACAGAGCCGACAAACATACCTTGGGTGAGTCCGCTAATCTTGCTCGGCGGAATGAGACTGTCCATCTGGGTATTGATAGATGTAGAGACATCCTGACGATTGATGGAAATGGACTGGCGCTTTTGGAGCACTTTTCCAAAACGCTCGGATAAAGTCTTGGCGGTCTCGCCAACGACCTGTCCGCTGAAGATATTACCAACGGTATTGATAACCACCTTTGCCTCCTTGTCTCCATAATCACGGACCAATTGCGAGAAGTCCTGGAAGCCCAAGCAGACGGCAACCTTGTTGCTTCGTGCCGTAGCAATCAGGTTATCCAAGCCTTTGAAATAGATAGTTGGTAACTCGTCAATGATAACGGATGATTTGAGTTGTCCCTTCTTGTTGATGAGTTTCACGATGCGGCTGTTGTACAAGCCGAGTGCAGCACCATAAATATTCTGACGGTCGGGGTTGTTGCCGACACATAGAATCTTCGGTTCTTCGGGATTGTTGATGTCGAGTGTAAACTCGCTTGCGGACATAACCCAGTAGAGTTGTGGTGAGATCATTCGTGACAACGGAATCTTTGCGCTTGCAATCTGACCCGCCAACTGCTCCATCGCCCCACCTTGCCAGGCATCCATGAACGGAGATAAATAATTTTCAAGTTCGGGATAGCTCGTCAGTATCGGAAAGACATCCTCGTATCTGCGGTTAAGCAATTCGATGGCATGGGGAAAGGTACAATACTTCCCGTTCTTGTAGATGCGTAAGTACCAGATGATGGCTGCAAAGAGGATAATCGGACTCTCCACGAAAAAGTCGCCCTGCTTCTGAACCCACGTCTTGTTGAGGTTGAGCATGATGGTGTATGCACTCTCATAAGCATCGGAAATATCACTCATGAAATCCGGGTGAATCGGATTGCAGCGATGACTTCTGCGAGGATCGTCAAAGTTGATGACATAGAACTGGGGCTTGACCTTATATCCATTCTGATGGTTCATCATGTGGTTGTAGGCAATCGTCGAAAGATCGGAAAACTTGAAATCATAGATATACATTGAATACCCCTTCTCTATCTGCTGTTTGATGTAGTTGTTCACTACAGCAAAGGACTTACCACTACCCGGTGTACCTAACACGATGGTCGCTCGGAACGGATTGACCACGTTGATCCATCCTCTCTGCCATTTCTTCTTGTAATAGAATCGTGTTGGCAGATTGACGGAATACTCGTTCTCCATGAGTTTGGTCTCCTGCATGAAACTCTCGTTCTCATTATTGAAGACATCCTCCATGAGGTTGTGTTTCAAGAGTCTGCTCATCCAGAGTCCGCCCATTAACAGGCAGATATAACCCGCTGTCATTGTAAAGATGTACAGCGTGGCATTGCCCAAATGAGATATAGGCAACAATAATATCCACCAGTTGAGAAAGAACAGACAGAAGCCAACTGCAAGAACCGTAAAAATCCTGTTCCAACTCATCTTTTCTGCTTTCACGCCCTTGGTTCCCAGACATGAGAGCGCCAGGAGAAGAAGCGAAAACAGCTTGGTGTAGAGAATGGAATGGAATAAACCGCCTGTACGGTTGAAGTTGATAAGGATTCTGTCAACAACTCCGATTGTCACTCCCCACATACGCATTGCCTCGTAGCAATACCAATATACATTCATAATTGCGAGTATTATACTCACGGCACGGAGAAAATCCATGATTTTTCCCAATGCTCTCAAATCGTCTTCTTGTGCCATTGTTTTTCAGTTTTGAAGTTATACAAATTGTTTTTGATTGAAGGCAGGCTTTCTCCATTGTATAAGAAAGCCAACCTTGATGAAACGATTAAAGGTTTCGTCCTTTACGTTTCTTCTTCTTCTTTCTACGCAACTCTCTGTCAAATGCAGCTTCCTGTGCCTCATTTGAAGGACCGCCTCCAGCCATAAGTCCAAGACCGCTGCCGTACTCATCGAACAAGCCAGAACCATAATATTCCTGTTCCGGCATTGTACCATCTTCTTTCGGGATGGTAAGTGGTATCGGCTGCTCATTCTCGTAAGGCAAGGTGAAGTGCTCCTGCAGGGCATTGGCAGAAAGATTCGTTCCAAGCCTTGAACCATTGAACACGCTTTGGGTGCGGTGGTCAATGAATGTTGCTCCGTAGATACGGCCGTCAGCTGTATGGCGGAAAACAACATCAATGCCCTTTGCTTTCAGCAACTCAACGAACTTATCCTTATGATACGTCTGCTTCAAGACCGCTTCCACGCTATGACGGGTCATCTCGGAGAGTTTCTTTTCCTCCTTGAACTTCTTGGTAGAATAAGCGAACCGTTTTTCTATCGCCTCCACACCGACAGACTTATCTATCTTGGAAGCCTTGAAAGGATTTCCAACCTTGTTGCCCTGTCCGTCCGTGGCAGAATAGACAAAACCATGATACTCACGACCGCCAACTTCGCCTCTGACTTCCTCCAAGGATATATTATATAAGGAGAGAAGTGCACGGTATTCGCCCAATGACTGGAACCTGTAGGTAGCGCAGAGTGATTTCACGGTGTTGGCAACCTGCTTCTTCACATTGCCTTGGCTTACATCCACCTTGCGGAGTGGATTGTCTGCCTGACGTTGCTTGCGGTCTGCCTTGTGGAGATTGTACTTCTCCTCCAAGTCACGGGTGATAGCCTTGCTCCTATGGTAGTTGTATCGGCTATCCAAACACTTGCCGTTTTCATCCACCCGGATGGTCACGATGTGCATGTGATGACGGTCGATGTCCTCATGCTTGTAAACCATGTATGGCTGGTTGCCATATCCCATGCGCTCCAAGTATTCACGGGCGATGTTCTCCATGTCCATATCCGTCAGCACATCGTCGGGATGCGGATTCAAGGATATATGCACGACAGGCTTCTCTGTTCTGATGTGCGGAGAAAGGTATCGCTGGAAATCACGCA
>UMIE01005140.1_pt1 | contig 11397 bp, 4 predicted proteins | sample 1965711 | NCBI WGS metagenome assembly UMIE01 (sample SAMEA4836116, study PRJEB28245) | human gut metagenome | biome: gut microbiome; material: fecal sample | place: Denmark | collected 2008 | reverse complement strand
ACGGCGACAGCATCCTCGCATCAGGATAACGGATCTGCGCCGGATAAAGCGCTGGATGGAGACACAAACACAATCTGGCATTCAAAGTGGGATATCACAACTATGCCCCATTGGATCGATCTTGAAATGGAAGAACCAATGGCGGTTGACGGACTTACTTATGTGCCGCGTCAGACAGGAACAAACGGAAATGTGACTAAGTATGAGATTCAGATCAGCAATGACGGAACAAATTATACGAAGCATGCAGAAGGCACATTGAAAAATAATGCGGATACAAAAGTAATTGATTTTAACAAAGTTACTACGAAACATGTGCGTCTGGTTTATCTGGAGGCGGCAAATAACAATGGCGCTGCGGCAGAATTAAAACTGCATCAGGCCGACGTTCCGGCAGATATTGAAGGTTTGACTGCTGTGATCACCGAGGCAAAAGCAATCAAGAATGAAGGATTTACAAAAGAATCATGGGATGCGCTTCAGAACAAGATTGCAGAGGCAGAAGAATTGGCGTCTGCGGAAAATGCAGATGCGAATGATGTGGAAATCATGAAGAGAGAATTATCAAAAGCAATGACATCTCTCATTTTAGAGGACAAGGTAACTTCAGATCCAGAACCGGGCAAAGTGGATAAGAGCAAACTGCAGGAGCTTTATAATAAATATAAAGGTATCAAAGCAGACGGGTATACAGCAGAAAGTTGGACGGCATTTGCTGAAGCACGTACAGAGGCGGAAACGGTTCTTGCAAATGAAAAAGCAACACAGGAAAAAGTGGATAAAGCGGCGGAGAATCTTGAAAAAGCGTTTAAATCACTCAAGAAAGAGGAAACGAAGCCGGATCCAGACCCGACACCGGATCCAGACCCGGGCGCTGCAGATGTAAGCGGACTGAAGAATCTTTATGAAGCGTATAAAGACATTAAATCGGACGGGTACACAGCAGAAAGCTGGGCGGCATTTGATAAAGCCCGTGCAGAAGCAGAAAAGATCCTTGCAAATCCGAATGCGACACAAGATGATGTGAATGCGGCGAAAGCGGCTCTGGAAGCAGCTTATAAAGGTCTTGTTCCTAAGACGCAGCCGAATCCGACACCGGGCGGAAACGGCGGAAACGTTGGCAGCACAGCGGTTGTCACAGGAGACAGCGCAAATATCGCAGGATATCTGACAGTTCTTCTGGCAGCAGGTGGAATCGCTGTAGTAACATTCTTTAGAAGAAAAAGAGTGAAATAAAAAACATCTGATTCGTAAGATGCTGTATGAAATACAAAAGGCGGTGCGTGTAAAGCATCGCCTTTTGTGTATGAGTAATCCCATATCAGATCTTCCGATATCGAAATAGTAGTTCGTACAATCGAAATAAGATACAGACATCTCCCAGATACAGATTTTGTAATGGTGAATTAATGACAGGAATTCTGTCATTGAAAAAAGATAAAATATTTGTGCAAAAATAGAAGATGTGTTATTCTTTTATCACAAATTCAGTTTTCTGAGAATGTGGGAAGAAAAAGAACCGGTTTTATTTCGTTGAATTCTAATAATCTTGCGGCAGTCGCTGCAGTGAAAATCAAATTTGTAAAAAAACATGAGAAAAGAAAAAGGGATAAAGGCGCTGAGGAAAGCGCGTATTTTTGATTGCTTCATATAATTATGTTTGCTACAATGAAAGAGGAAATCGGTTGAAAAATAAAAGAATACACAGGAAGTATAAAGACAGGGTTTTCCGTATTATTTTTCGAGATAAAAAGGAACTTCCGGAGCTGTATAACGTGGTTAATGACAGCGCGTATACGAATCCCGATGAACTGACGATCACAACGATTGAAGATGTTGTGTACATGGGAATGAAGAATGACTTGTCCTTTATTATCGGTGATGTGATGAATTTATATGAACATCAAAGTTCATATAGTCCAAATCTGCCGCTGAGAGGATTGTTTTACTTTGCGTCGCTTTATCGGGAACGGATCGAAGATGTGAAACAAAAGCTCTATATGAACGTTCCTTTACATATCCCGTTCCCGCAGTATATTGTTTTTTATAACGGAACGAAACAAGAGCCGGAACGACAGGAACTGAAACTAAGCGACTTGTTTGTTAAGACGGGAAAAGAAGTGCCGCCGGCGCTTGAATGTAAAGCGGTTGTGCTGAATATTAATTTTGGTCACAACAGAGAACTTATGGAAAAGTGTGTGACACTGCGGGAATATTCCCGGTTTGTCGCAATGATCCGTCAGCAGATGTCAGGAGAACTTCCGTTTGAAGAGGCGGTAGAGCGGGCGGTAGACACTTGCATCCGTCAGGGAATTTTGTCTGAAATACTTCGTAAAAATCGGTCGGAGGTAATCGATATGATTTTGACGGAATATAATGAGGAAGAGTTTTCTTTATCGGAAGGTGAAGCGGAACAATATGTGAAAAAAGTGCTTGACAATTTGGATGAGTAGTGATATTTTATAAAAGTAATTGACTGCCGAAGACAGCAGGTGCCGTTAGGCATAAGGTTGAGAACGCCTGCCGAGGAAGATACGAATTCTTTTTAAAAAGAACATTTGTAAACCTCTGTGTCTTCTGTCGCAGAGGTTTTTTGTATAGGCGACGAGCCAAAGTTCGGGGTTGCCCGGGATGTTGGTAATCGCCTGCAATCCCGGGATGTGCCTTTCGGCGCTTCCGATGATTGAAGGTCTCAGGACGCAGTCATTTAAAATCTATAAGGAGGTGCACCTGGACGTGGCAAAAGTTGAATTAAAACAACCGATCGTAGCAGCTATCGCAGAAGACATCAAAGATGCTCAGTCTGTAGTTATCGTTGACTACCGTGGACTTACAGTAGCACAGGATACAGAGCTTCGTAAAAAGCTCAGAGAAGCCGGCGTTACTTACAAAGTATGTAAGAACACAATGATGAAGAGAGCATTTGAAGGAACAGAGTTCGCGGGTCTGGATGAGTATTTAGAAGGACCGAGCGCACTTTGCGTATCTAAGGAAGATGCGACAGCTCCGGCCAGAATTCTTGCAGAGTTTGCTAAGACAGCAGACAAACTTGAGATGAAAGCCGGTGTAATTGAAGGAACTGTATATGATGTAGCCGGATTGAATGAACTGGCTAAGATTCCGTCAAGAGAGGTACTTCTCTCCAAATTGCTCGGAAGCTTGCAGTCACCGATTACAAACTTTGCTCGTGTTATTAAACAGATCGCTGAGAAAGACGGCGAGGCAGCAACAGAGGCTCCGGCCGAAGAAGCGGCAGCAGAGGAGTAAAATACAGATGTGCCGGATATGCGGCGCAATGTAAAAAGGAACAAAATCTGAACCGGAGATCAGAAGAAGAGTCCGGCAGAGTAAATTTAAAAATGGAGGATATCAAAAATGGCTAAAATGACAACAGCTGAAATGATCGAAGCGATCAAAGAGTTATCAGTATTAGAGTTAAATGAATTAGTAAAAGCATGTGAAGAAGAGTTTGGTGTATCTGCAGCAGCAGGCGTTGTAGTTGCAGCAGCAGCAGACGGTGGCGCAGCAGCAGAAGAAAAAGATGAGTTTGACGTAGAACTCGTATCTGCAGGAGCTTCCAAAGTTAAAGTTATCAAAGCAGTTCGCGAGATCACAGGTCTTGGACTGAAAGAAGCAAAAGAGCTTGTTGACAACGCTCCGAAGACACTCAAAGAGGGTGTTTCCAAAGCAGAGGCTGAGGAGATCAAAGCTAAACTTGAGGCAGAAGGTGCAGAAGTTAGCATGAAATAATCGGAGTTTCCGATAACTTTATGAACGTCTTTAAGTAAGACGGTCTTAAGAAAATCAACCGCAGAAGATAAAATGCTTCTGCGGTTCTTTTGTCTTTGTTGTGCGTTTACGTTAAACATCGCCGTTTGTCGAAAAGTGACGCATAATATCATATATGAAGAAAAATGTCAAGAAAAAAATGGGAAATGTTATTGACAACGAAAAGAGCTTTGTGTTATAGTTAAAAATGCACTATTATGGAAAGGTATGCCGTATTAGAAGCGTTATTACTATTACAAGGCTCTTTTCATTTACGCGAAGCAACGTGCCAAAATCTCTGTTTATACGGTGTTTTGGCGACTGCCACGATAACGGGAATAATTGAGATGCAAGAGAAGTCCCGTTTGTAAAGATTCAGGTCATTCGATGTTGTCCGACAAAGGAGATGCGGACAACGAAAGAGGAATGATTGAAAAAATGATAGAGGAGTGAAACGTCAATGGAGAAAAACAGAATCCGTCCCATTAAAACCGGAAAAAGTTTCCGCATGAGTTACTCACGGCAGAAAGAAGTATTGGAGATGCCTAACCTCATTGAAGTTCAAAAAGATTCCTATCAATGGTTTCTTGACGAAGGACTCAAAGAGGTGTTCGACGATATTTCCCCGATCGCTGATTACAGCGGACACTTAAGTCTGGAATTCGTAGATTTCACACTTTGCGAGGACGATGTGAAATATACGATCGATGAGTGTAAAGAGCGCGATGCGACTTATGCTGCTCCCTTAAAAGTGAGAGTCCGTCTCCACAATAAAGAGACTGATGAGATTAACGAGCATGAGATTTTTATGGGAGATCTTCCGCTGATGACAAAGACGGGTACATTTGTTATCAACGGTGCAGAGCGTGTTATCGTCAGTCAGCTCGTGCGTTCTCCGGGAATTTATTATGGCATTGCTCATGATAAACTCGGAAAGAAACTGTACTCATCTACAGTGATCCCAAACCGAGGCGCATGGCTTGAATATGAGACAGACTCCAACGACGTTTTTTATGTGCGCGTCGATCGTACAAGAAAAGTTCCGATCACAGTGCTGATCCGTGCACTTGGTATCGGAACGAATGCAGAGATTGTTGATCTTTTCGGTGAAGAGCCGAAGATCCTTGCAAGCTTTACAAAGGACACTGCGGAGAGTTATCAGGAAGGTCTTTTGGAACTGTACAAGAAGATCCGCCCGGGCGAGCCGCTTGCAGTAGACAGCGCGGAAAGTCTGATCAACAGCATGTTCTTTGATCCGAGAAGATATGATCTCGCAAAGGTTGGACGTTATAAATTCAATAAGAAACTGATGCTGAAAAACCGTATTGCAGGCTGCATACTTGCAGAGGATGCGGTGAGTCAGCTTACGGGAGAGATAGTTGCTGAAAAAGGTACGAAGATTACTCGTGAACTTGCAGATAAGATCCAGAACAATGCCGTTCCTTATCTGTGGGTAGAAGGTGAAGATGAAGAGAGAAACATCAAGATCCTTTCTAATATGATGGTAGATTTTCAGGCTGTTACAGATATCGATCCTGAAGAAGTAGGTGTTACGGAGCAGGTATATTATCCGGTTTTGGCGGGAATTATCGAAGAGTCCGCAGGAGACATCGAAGAGATGAAAGCGTTGATCAAACGTGACATTCACGATTTGATCCCGAAGCATATTACAAAAGAGGACATCCTCGCGTCCATCAACTATAATATGCATCTTGAATATGGCATGGGAACGGATGATGACATTGACCATTTGGGTAACCGCCGTATCCGCGCAGTAGGAGAATTGCTCCAGAATCAGTACAGAATCGGTCTTTCAAGATTAGAAAGAGTTGTCCGTGAGCGTATGACGACACAGGATCAGGAAGGAATTTCCCCGCAGTCACTGATCAATATCAAACCGGTGACGGCAGCGGTGAAAGAGTTCTTCGGTTCTTCTCAGTTGTCTCAGTTTATGGATCAGAACAACCCGCTTGGAGAGTTGACACATAAGAGACGTCTTTCCGCACTTGGACCGGGAGGTCTTTCCAGAGATCGCGCCGGATTCGAGGTTCGAGACGTACATTATTCACACTATGGAAGAATGTGTCCGATCGAGACGCCTGAAGGTCCGAACATCGGTCTGATCAACTCTTTGGCAACATATGCGCGAATTAATCAGTATGGATTTGTTGAAGCGCCATATCGTTGGATTGATAAGTCTGATCCGGAAAATCCGGTCGTTACAGAAAAAGTTGTTTATATGACAGCTGACGAAGAAGACAATTATCATGTGGCACAGGCGAATACACCGCTTGATGAAGAAGGCCACTTTATTCATAAAAATGTATCCGGTCGTTACAGAGAGGAAACACAGGAATACGAGAGAAGCAAGTTCGATTACATGGATGTTTCTCCGAAGATGGTATTCTCAGTCGCTACGGCTCTGATTCCGTTCCTTGAAAACGACGATGCCAACCGTGCTCTTATGGGATCGAACATGCAGCGTCAGGCAGTTCCGCTTCTGACGACAGAGGCTCCGGTAGTCGGTACGGGTATGGAAGTAAAAGCTGCCGTTGACTCGGGAGTATGTGTTGTCGCAGAACGGGCGGGAACAGTAGAAAGCTCCACGTCAAAAGAGATCGTTGTCCGCGAAGAAGACGGCAAGAAGACATCTTATAAGCTGACAAAATTCCAGCGAAGCAACCAGAGTAACTGTTACAATCAGCGTCCGATCGTTAATAAAGGCGACGTTGTTGCGGCAGGACAGGTTATTGCAGATGGACCGTCTACATCAGGCGGAGAGATGGCTCTTGGTAAGAACCCGCTCATCGGTTTTATGACATGGGAAGGTTATAACTACGAGGATGCTGTTCTTCTGAGTGAGAGACTTGTACAGGATGATGTTTATACTTCTGTTCATATCGAAGAATATGAGGCAGAGGCAAGAGATACAAAACTCGGACCTGAAGAGATCACGAGAGATATTCCGGGCGTCGGCGATGATGCGTTGAAAGACCTTGATGAGAGAGGAATCATCCGTATCGGTGCGGAAGTGCGCGCCGGAGATATTCTCGTCGGAAAAGTAACTCCGAAAGGAGAGACAGAGCTTACGGCTGAGGAGAGACTTCTCCGTGCGATTTTCGGAGAGAAAGCCCGTGAAGTAAGAGATACATCCTTGAAAGTGCCGCACGGTGAGTATGGTATCGTTGTAGATGCGAAAGTATTTACAAGAGAAAACGGCGACGAGCTTTCACCCGGGGTAAATCAGGCGGTCAGAATTTACATCGCGCAGAAGAGAAAGATATCTGTAGGAGATAAGATGGCCGGACGTCACGGTAACAAGGGTGTCGTTTCCCGTGTGCTTCCGGTAGAGGATATGCCGTTTCTTCCGAACGGGCGCCCGCTGGATATTGTTTTGAATCCGCTTGGTGTGCCGTCTCGTATGAATATCGGACAGGTGCTTGAGATCCACTTGAGTCTTGCGGCGAAAGCTCTTGGATTTAACATTTCTACGCCTGTCTTTGACGGAGCAAACGAGATCGACATTATGGATACTCTTGATCTGGCAAATGATTATGTCAATCTTGAGTGGGAAGAGTTTGAGAAAAAGCATGGACAGGAGCTTCTTCCGGAAGTATTGCAGTACCTGTCTGACAATAGAGAACACAGAAACCTTTGGAAAGGCGTTCCGCTCTCAAGAGACGGTAAAGTGCGTTTGAGAGACGGACGTACAGGTGAGTATTTCGACAGTCCGGTAACAATCGGACACATGCACTACCTGAAACTTCACCATCTTGTAGATGATAAGATCCATGCGCGTTCTACAGGTCCTTACTCCCTCGTTACGCAGCAGCCGCTCGGTGGTAAAGCACAGTTCGGCGGACAGCGTTTCGGAGAGATGGAAGTTTGGGCGCTGGAGGCGTACGCCGCATCTTATACTCTGCAGGAGATCCTGACAGTGAAGTCCGACGACGTTGTAGGTCGTGTGAAGACTTACGAGGCGATCATCAAAGGAGAAAATATACCGGAACCGGGTATTCCGGAGTCATTTAAGGTGCTTTTAAAAGAGCTTCAGTCTCTTGCGTTGGATGTGCGTGTCCTGCGTGATGACAATACAGAAGTAGAGATTATGGAGAACGTAGATTACGGCGAGACAGATCTGCGTCACATTATCGAAGGAGACAGAAAGTACCGTGATGAGAATGAATCTTTCGGTGATCACGGATTTAGTGAGAAGGAGTTTGTAGGCGAGGAACTCGAGGATGTTGAACCTGAGGAAGAGCCGGATGATGATGCCCCGGTGGACATTGAGTTTGACGAGTATTCCGATTATGAGGAAGAATAAGAGGAGGATCCAAATATATGCCAAACAATAATGAACAACAATATCAACCGTTAACATTTGACGCGATCAAGATCGGTCTGGCTTCACCGGAAAAGATCATGGAATGGTCAAGAGGTGAGGTTACAAAGCCGGAGACGATCAACTACAGAACATTAAAACCGGAAAAAGACGGACTGTTCTGTGAGAGAATCTTCGGACCGAGCAAAGACTGGGAGTGTCATTGTGGAAAATATAAAAAGATCCGTTACAAAGGTGTTGTTTGTGACCGATGCGGCGTCGAGGTTACAAAGGCAAGTGTGCGTCGTGAGCGTATGGGGCATATCGCCCTTGCCGCTCCGGTGTCTCATATCTGGTATTTCAAGGGAATTCCGAGCCGTATGGGATTGATCCTTGATATCTCTCCGAGAACATTGGAAAGAGTGCTTTACTTTGCTTCATACATTGTTCTCGACAAAGGAGAGACGGATCTTCAGTATAAACAGATTCTCTCTGAGACAGAGTATCAGGAACAGAAAGAGAAGTGGGGCAGCGGCTCATTCCGCGTAGGCATGGGAGCCGAGGCAATCAAAGAACTTCTGGAAAGCATCGATCTTGAAAAAGAATATGCAGAACTTCAGGCAGGGTTGGAAAATGCGACAGGTCAAAAGAGAGCGAGAATCGTGAAACGCCTTGAAGTTGTTGAGGCGTTCCGTGAGTCGGGCAACCGTCCGGAATGGATGATCCTTTCTGCAATTCCGGTTATTCCGCCGGATCTTCGTCCTATGGTACAGCTTGACGGAGGCCGTTTTGCGACAAGTGATTTGAATGATCTGTACAGAAGAATCATTAACAGAAACAATCGTCTGAAAAGACTGCTTGAGCTTGGAGCGCCGGACATTATCGTAAGAAACGAAAAACGTATGCTTCAAGAAGCGGTAGACGCTTTGATCGACAACGGACGCCGTGGACGTCCGGTTACAGGCCCGGGAAACAGAGCGCTGAAATCACTTTCAGATATGCTGAAAGGTAAATCCGGACGTTTCCGTCAGAACCTGCTTGGAAAACGTGTCGACTATTCGGGACGTTCCGTTATCGTCGTAGGACCGGAACTTAAGATTTATCAGTGCGGTCTTCCGAAAGAGATGGCAATCGAACTGTTTAAACCGTTTGTTATGAAAGAACTTGTGGCAAACGGAACAGCACATAATATAAAAAATGCAAAGAAAATGGTAGAGAGACTTCAGCCGGAAGTTTGGGATGTTCTTGAGGAAGTGATCAAGGAACATCCGGTTATGCTTAACCGCGCCCCCACGCTTCACAGACTCGGTATCCAGGCATTTGAGCCGATTCTTGTAGAAGGTAAGGCAATCAAGCTCCATCCGCTCGTTTGTACAGCGTACAATGCCGACTTCGACGGTGACCAGATGGCGGTACACGTTCCGCTGTCACAGGAAGCTCAGGCAGAGTGCCGTTTCTTGCTTCTTTCACCGAACAACCTGCTGAAACCGTCCGACGGAGGACCGGTGGCGGTTCCTTCACAGGATATGGTTCTCGGTATTTATTATCTGACGCAGGAAAGACCGGGAGTAAAGGGCGAAGGAATGTTCTTTAAGAGCATGAGCGAAGCAATTCTTGCATATGAGAACGGATATATTACGCTCCACTCGCGAATCAAAGTTCGTGTAACTAGAATGATGCCGGACGGAACTGAGAAGACAGGAACGATCGATGCGACACTCGGACGTCTTTTGTTTAATGAGATTATTCCGCAGGATCTTGGATTCGTAGATCGAGAGGTAGAAGGAAACGAGCTGCTTCTCGAGGTTGATTTCCATGTCGGAAAGAAACAGTTGAAACAGATTCTTGAAAAAGTAATCAATACTCACGGAGCAACACAAACAGCGGAAGTGCTTGACAATGTAAAGGCAATCGGATACAAATTCTCTACAAGAGCGGCTATGACTGTATCAATTTCAGATATGACGGTGCCGCCGCAGAAACCTCAGATGATCGAGGAAGCACAGAATACCGTAGATAAAATCACAAAGAATTACAAACGTGGTCTTATAACAGAAGAAGAGCGTTATAAAGAAGTTGTCGAAACTTGGAAAGCAACCGATGATAAGCTGACAGAGGCTCTGCTGACAGGTCTTGATAAATATAATAACATCTTTATGATGGCTGACTCCGGAGCCCGTGGATCTGATAAGCAGATCAAGCAGCTTGCAGGTATGCGTGGACTTATGGCAGATACGACAGGACGTACGATCGAGTTGCCTATCAAATCAAACTTCCGTGAAGGTCTTGACGTACTTGAATATTTCATGTCTGCTCATGGTGCTCGTAAAGGTCTGTCAGATACGGCTCTTCGTACAGCCGATTCAGGTTACCTGACGAGACGTCTTGTAGACGTATCTCAGGAATTGATTATCCATGATTCTGATTGTGCAGAAGAAGGAAAAGAGATTCCGGGAATGTATGTATCTGCATTTATGGATGGAAATGAAGAGATTGAGAGCCTTCAGGAGCGTATTACAGGACGCTATTCCTGTGAGGACATCAAAGATAAAGACGGAAATGTACTCGTAAAAGCAAACCACATGATCACACCGCGCCGCGCGGAACGCGTTATGAAAAAAGGCGTGGATGAGAACGGCGAGTCACTGAAGAAAGTGAAGATCCGTACGATCCTTACATGTAAATGTAAGAACGGCGTATGTGCAAAATGTTACGGAGCAAACATGGCGACAGGAGAAGCGGTTCAGGTCGGAGAAGCAGTTGGTATTGTGGCTGCCCAGTCGATCGGTGAGCCGGGAACACAGCTTACAATGCGTACGTTCCATACAGGAGGAGTTGCCGGTGACGATATCACACAGGGTCTTCCGCGTGTCGAGGAGCTTTTCGAGGCGAGAAAGCCGAAAGGTCTTGCGATCATCACGGAATTTGCCGGACGCGCAATGATTTCCGACACGAAGAAGAAACGTGAGATCATCGTTACAAATGATGAGACAGGCGAATCAAAGGCGTATTTGATCCCGTACGGTTCTCGTATTAAAATACAGGACGGCGTGATGCTTGAAGCCGGAGACGAACTGACGGAAGGTAGTGTAAATCCGCATGATATTCTGAAGATCAAAGGTCTTAGAGCCGTTCAGGATTATATGCTTCAGGAAGTGCAGAGAGTATACCGTCTGCAGGGTGTTGAGATCAACGATAAGCATATCGAGGTTATCGTTCGCCAGATGTTGAAGAAAGTCCGCATCGAAGAGAAGGGTGATACAGAATTCCTTCCGGGAACAATGGTTGACGTTCTTGAATTCAATGAA
>UMIE01000232.1_pt1 | contig 11465 bp, 7 predicted proteins | sample 1965711 | NCBI WGS metagenome assembly UMIE01 (sample SAMEA4836116, study PRJEB28245) | human gut metagenome | biome: gut microbiome; material: fecal sample | place: Denmark | collected 2008 | reverse complement strand
AAGACGGCGTAATGATTATCAATACGGGACGCGGGTTACTGATCCATACCAACGCCTTGATCGAGGGATTGAAGACCAAGAAAGTCTCCGCCGCTGGATTGGATGTCTACGAGGAGGAAGGAGACTATTTCTACGAGGATAAATCGGATAAGATTATCGATGATGATGTCTTGGCCCGTCTACTCTCGTTCAACAATGTGATCGTTACTTCCCATCAGGCGTTTTTCACGAAAGAGGCTCTGCATAATATCGCCGATACTACCTTGCGGAACATCAAGGATTTCGAGGAAGGCCGTCCCTTAGTGAACGAAGTGACCAAGTAAATTCTAAAAAGGAACTATTATTTATCGCTGATTTATTATATTTTTGTGGCCATTGCTTGGTGGGAACCCAGCAATGGCTTTTTTAATTCAGAGGTATATATATGGAAATAGATAGTCAGACAGGTTTGGTGTTGGAAGGTGGCGGAATGCGTGCTATATTTACGGTGGGAGTATTGGATTATTTTATGGATCATGATATTTGGTTTCCTTATACGATCGGAGTATCGGCGGGCGCGAGTAACGGAATCTCGTATGCTTCCCGCCAGCGGGGACGCTCTCGTTTTAGCAATATCGACCTATTGAAGAAATATAATTACATAGGTCTTCGTCATTTCTTACGGGGAAGGGGATATATCGATCTGAATTTCTTGTTTTATGTCTATCCGGATTTGTATTATCCGTTGGATTACGATACCTATTTCAAGTCCAAGGATCGGTTCGTTATGGTCACGAGCAATTGCTTGACGGGTAAAGCGGAATATTTCGAGGAGAAGAAAGATAAGAAACGTTTGGTGGATATCTGTAAAGCATCTTGCACCTTACCGATCCTCTGTCCAATTACGTATGTAGACGGGATACCGATGGTCGACGGAGGCGTATGCGATGCCATCCCTATCCGACGGGCTATCGCCGACGGCTTCTCCAAGAACGTCATCATCCTTACCCGTAACAAAGGCTATCGGAAAGAAGAGAAAGATTTTTACCTTCCCGGCTTTATTTATAACAAATACCCGGCGATCCGGGAACAGTTGCGACTACGATACCGGCGGTACAACGAGGTCTTGGATTACATAGACCAACTGGAGGCCGAAGGAAAAGCCTTCGTCATCCGTCCGCAAAGCCCGATTAAAGTCGGCCGTACCGGAAGCGACACAAAGAAACTGGAAGAACTATATGAGGAAGGCTACGAATGCGGAAAACAAATCACTCAATTGTAGAGACGGGGCATGCCCCGTCTCATCCCCTCAAAACAGTATTTTATTTACAACCTTGCAAATCCTTACTTAACCGCATAGCGCAGAAATTAGGACCGCACATCGTACAGTACTCTCCATCCGTAACAGCACTCTCCTTATAATACTGTAAAGCCCTTTCCGGGTCCAAGGACAAATTGAACTGGTCTTTCCAGCGGAAATCAAAACGTGCCTTGCTCAACGCGTTATCACGTACTTGAGCGCCGGGATGCCCTTTCGCCAAGTCAGCGGCATGCGCCGCTATCTTATAAGCGACCACCCCATTACGCACGTCTTCCTTATTCGGCAATCCCAAATGCTCCTTCGGCGTAACGTAGCAGATCATGGCCGTCCCATGCCAAGCAATTTGCGCGCCACCGATAGCCGACGTGATATGATCGTATCCAGGAGCGATATCGGTCGTCAACGGGCCCAGCGTATAGAACGGCGCTCCATGACAGGCATACTGTTGTTCCTTCATATTCTCATGAATCTTATTCATGGGAACATGGCCCGGGCCTTCGATAATCACTTGTACGAACTGCTCCCAAGCTATTTTCGTCAGTTCTCCCATCGTGTGAAGCTCGGCGAATTGTGCCGCGTCGTTCGCGTCATAGATAGAACCGGGACGAAGCCCGTCTCCGATAGAGACCGCCACGTCGTATGCCTTCAGTATCTCGCAGATCTCGGCGAAATGCGTGTACAGGAAGTTTTCCTCGTCATGAAGCTGCATCCATTTGGCCATGATCGATCCGCCTCTGGATACGATCCCCGTCAGGCGAGTCGCCGTCAGCTCCACATGCTTGCGCAACAAACCCGCGTGGATCGTGAAATAATCCACGCCCTGTTCCGCCTGCTCGACCAACGTATCCCGATAGATCTCCCAAGAAAGATCCTCTACCTTACCATTCACCTTCTCCAAGGCTTGATAAATAGGAACCGTACCCATCGGAACCGGGCAGTTACGGATAATCCACTCGCGCGTCTCATGGATATGATCGCCGGTAGAGAGATCCATCAACGTGTCGCCGCCCCATTTACAACTCCATATCGCCTTCTCGATCTCCTCGTCGATACCGGAGGAAAGAGCGGAGTTACCGATATTGGTATTGATCTTTACCAAGAACTTCTTACCGATAATCATCGGCTCGGCTTCCGGGTGATTGATATTCGCCGGGATGATCGCGCGACCGGCGGCGATTTCCTTGCGGACGAACTCCGGCGTGATATACGACTTCAGTCCCAAAGCCTCGATTTGCTGGTTCTCACGAATCGCCACGTACTCCATTTCCGGAGTGATAATGCGCTTCTTCGCATAATACATCTGGGTGATATTCTTACCCTCTTTAGCCCGGAAAGGCAAGTATCGCTTGGGGAAACGCAGGGAATCCAGAGTCGCGTCCGCCAATCGCTCACGACCATAAGCGGAAGTCAATTCCGGCAATTGAACCACATCCTTACGCTTACCGTACCACTCCTCACGTATACGAGGAAGTCCTTTAGCGATATCAATCGATATCTTGGGGTCGGAATACGGGCCGCTCGTATCGTAAACGATTACCGGATTGTTCTTCTTGAAGATTCGTTCTCCATGCTCATCCAAGGTTACCGTGTCCAACAATTTAATCTTACGCATACCAACCTTGATCTTATTGATCTCGCCCGGGACATAAATCTTTTCCGAGGACGGATAGGAAATACGCATATTCTTTTTAGTAGCCATATGTATTTAGTTTAGTACTTATTGATTTCCTCTATAAACCGGCGGGTTTCCTCCACGGGATCGGGGGCATTGATAATCGCGCCCGAAACAGCGATTCCGGTTATACCCGTCTCCATCAAAGGGCCTACGTCTTCCAGCGTAATACCACCTATCGCAAAGATAGGAATATCGATGCCAGCCTCCTTGCATTGAGCGATTATTTTACGATAACCATCCAAGCCTAAGATGGGACTCAAATTCTTCTTGGTACCCGTAAAGCGATACGGCCCTAGTCCGATATACGAGGCGCCTCGTTCTACGGCCAGCCGGATATCCTCAAAAGTATTCGCCGTAGCCCCGATATAGAAGATGGCATTGGAATCTAACTTGTCTCTCAGTACTTCCCAAGCGATATCCAAGGGCATATCATTCTTACCCAGATGACAAGCCGTAGCGCCACATGTCACGGCAGCCTCCAGATCATCGTTTACGCAGAAATCCACGATTCGCTCACATTCTTCCGCGCAGATAGTGGCACATGTACGTACGGTATCCTCATAAATCCCATCCTTCATGCGCAACTGTATCCATGAGCACCCTCCTTGGATTGCCATGCTTACCTCGTCGCATTCCGTATATTTAGGCGTACGATGCGTTATAAACATCAAGCGATTGTTTCCACCAAAAGGGGGGCGTAATCCGGTTGTTCTCCGACCGACTCTTCCATTCTCATCATATCCGAAATAATAATTTAAGGCCATACTTGTAATCGTTTGAATTGTTTTATGAGTTGATCCGCAACAAGAAGGGAGGGATCGTTTCCCCAAAGGGCCCCGAGAACGGCGACACCGCCGAAGGGGATATCTTTTAATTTCGTTATTGTCCGCGGGCAGATTCCTCCCAAGGCAATCACCTTATCATCGATGATGCCCTTCGCGTTTCGCAATCCATCTAAGGAGAATCCGCTACCATATCTTTCTTTGGATATACTCTGAAAGATCGGGCTAAGGAACACATAGTCGCATACCGGTTTATACTCGATAATCTCTTCCAGACTATGGCAAGAACGACTTATACTACCTTTATATAAAGGTGGAGCTTCCGGGTTCCTCTTGTTCAAATGGATTCCTCCTAAAGCCCTTTCTTCTGCCAAGGTAAACCAATCATGAAGAACGATCCTGTCGTAATAAGCCGGAGAGATCTTATCCAATAAGCCCTCCAATTCATCACGTTTACAATCCGGTTTACGTAGATGTAAACGAGACATTCCTTCCGCGAATAGAAGTTCGATCAAAGAAGCTTCATCCGCGAAAAAATAAGGTGTAGTAATTACGACCAGCTTATTCATGATTCCATCGGATTTTATGAAGGGCAGAGGGTGAGAAGAAGTGGTTTACAGGTCCGTGCCCTTTTCCCATGCATACATTTGCCCCGTGAACGAGCGCGTTATTCATATATTCCTTGGCTAATCGTACGGCTTCCACCAATGAATGGCCGAGTGCCATATAAGCGGCGATGGCGGACGATAGCGTACAGCCCGTTCCATGGGTATTGAAGGTCTCCACTGTTGGCGAGGCCAGACAAATCGGATTATTCTCATTGATAAATAACCGATCCACCGTTTCTACTCCGGGAATATGCCCCCCTTTGATCAATATAGCGTTACATCCTTTTTCCTGCAATTTCCGGGCGGCACATAAGATATCCGCCTCGTTATTGATTTTTATACCGGAAAGATATTCCGTCTCGGGAATATTCGGAGTAAGCAGTGTCGCTTTAGGGAACAACTCATCCATGATGGTTCGGATGGCGTCATCCTCCAATAATTTACTTCCGCTCGTGGATATCATCACCGGATCTAAAATGATAGAAGTTCGTCGGAAGGAAGGTAAAGTCTCAGATACAACCTTTACGGCATCCTTGTTATGTAGCATCCCTATTTTTATGGCATCTACGATGAAGTCCTCAAGAATAGCTTCGATTTGTCCTCTCAAAATCTCGGGAGAGATCGCTTGGATCCCTCGCACCCCCTGTGTGTTTTGAGCGGTTATAGCCGTTATCGCCGAGGCTCCAAAAACACCCAGCGAGGAAAAAGTCTTAATATCCGCTTGTATTCCGGCACCACCGCCACTATCAGAGCCAGCGATCGTTAAAGCTACCGGATAACGGTACGTTTCATTTTTATCCATTTAACATTCGTTTTTCTTACGGCGGCATTACCCGCATCAAGTAGTAAGGGTATGATCTCAGCCCATATAGTATGGCACCCCTTCGATGACGCAAACTTAGTGAAAAAAATCGATATTAAGATATTTCCGGCTTTTAAACGATAATTTTAACGCAAGGTTATACTTCCATAGATCGTAGACGGGAGCCTTCTGGTTTTAGAAGGCTTCCGTCATATTCATATAAACCGCCATTCCTTTTTGGTTCGGGTCTTTGCCTACGTCTAGGCGGAAGTTCTTGCCGGGTTGCATTTGGATACGTAGGCCTACGCCGTAGTTGAATTTCCACTTATTCCAGTCTACGATAGGAGCGTTTCCGATCGTACCCGTGCCAACCCAACCTACAAAACCACACTTCGCCCAGAAATTACCGCTCTTATATTTCTCCACGCTGCCGAACATATGACGATACTCCAGAATCCCATACGCCATGGTCTTGTCACGGTACTTCCCCCAATAATATCCGCGAAGATCGAAAGGGGAACCAAATGAAGGAAGCTCCGTAAAAGGAACGTTCCCCACACCGATTTGTGTCTTGGCGATCCATGCCAAGGTGCTACGAGGACGAAATACTTGCTGGAATTGGCGGTATTCCAGTTCGAACATCTCATAATTATATGCACCGCCTAAATACTTTCCGTACACCTTGGCGATCGCGCTTAGTAACATACCGGAACTTGGGGTCGCCACATCATTTCGTGTATCGTATTGAATCAAGCCGCCGACACCGATATTGACATAATCTCGTTTGAACTTATTGAAATAAGGATCTTCGGCCATCACCGGGTTGATATCATCTGATTTGCTGAAATTAATATCAAAAAGAGGACCCGTATATAAATGAGGCCTAACTTCCCATACGAAACGGGGATATAGTTGGAAAGAACTCTTATGGAATTTCGTTGTCGAGTCGCTCTTCTCGATTTGCTCGATCGTCTCATAGCCTTTCCCGAAATAATGCGAAGGTTCGTTCCGATAACCGTAACTGATATAAATACGGAAGCGATTCTCGTTGAAGAATAAGGTACCAGCACCGGCAAAAACGAACGTCCCGTTTAAGGTGATGTTAAATCCCGCAGGGATAAACGATCGTTGGGATATCGTATCATTCTTGTTTAAGCGAAAGCTAGCCAAAACCGCGCCACCTACGCCAAAGGAGGCTTCCGGCGTGTAAGACGGTCCGCCAAGGATAGACCACCAGATCCTTTTGTTGGCCCGTATGGAGTCTTTATGTAATTGTTTATGATAACGTTGTATTTGCTTTTCGGTCATAGGCTTACCGTCCAGCATCAGCACTTCTTTCGGAATCGTGTCATTGGAAATACCTTGCGCCTTTACGGAAAAGGCGAATAGAAGGCAGGCCATATAAATTGAAAGATATCTAAACATTATTTTAATCAATATTTAGAGGGCAAAAGTACGAAATCCTCCTAATATGTATTCTTAAAGAATCCCTAATAAAAAAGAATAAACAGCTAAAAAGAAATGCTATTACAGTCTGGGGGGTGTAGAGACGTAGCGTGCGTGCTGCGTCTCTAAAGCTAAGATTGGTATAAGACCTTGCCCTCTTCGGATATTAACAGCAAGGTTAGTTCGCCGTCGGGAAGGATAGGAGCGCAATACGATTTACATTTTTGTAAAAGTAATGGGAAGAAACGATTTTGATCTTTTTCCGTAAGAAGCTCCCACAATTCACGGGCCAACGTAATCCGATTGATTGCATCTACGGTCGCCTCCTCGCATTTCGCTTCTTTCGCTACATCTTGAAGGAAGCCTTTGTTCATGACGACTTTTTTGCTGTGTGTATCCAGGAAACCTTCCGCAAGTTTCACCGCCTTGCCGATCATGATGCCTAAGATAACCTGCTTGAAACCTAAATCGGCAGCGATCTTTAGCGTCTCTCCGATAAAATTCCCGTAATGGACGAATGATTGTGGAGGCAAAGGAGCGTATAAGCTCCGAAGGTAGCGTTCACTCTTCGCCCCGGAATTAATAACCAACGTCTCGCAACCTATCGCTTTGGCGACACTGGCTTCTTTCCGTATCGAGGCGATAAAAGCGTCCGATGAGAAAGGACGCACGATTCCGGATGTCCCGATAATAGAGATTCCCCCGATAATTCCAAGTTTCGGATTGAAGGTACGTTTCGCCAACTCCTCGCCACCGGGAACCGAGACCGTGACAATAGCGACGGAATCGGGTGAGGGCAGGAGTGGAATCAGCTCTTGCCGGATCATCTTACGGGGCGTGGCGTTTATAGCCGGGCCACCGACTTTCAAGCCGAGTCCCGGAAGGGTCACGGTTCCGACTCCTTCACCTGCTTGGAAGATGACTCTTCCCGTATCGTCGCTTTCTGTTTCTTGACAATGTTCTTCTTGTGCCATTACCGTGGCACAACCGGATGCATCGGGAGATAATTGAACAGTAACCCGGATCCGGCTATGATTCGTCACGTCCGGATCATCCCCAGACTCCTTGATCACGGTACAGGTGGCGGAGGAACACCCGGCCCATTCGGTATAGGCTACCGGCAACGTTATCTGTTCTCCCGAGGGTAATGTTATCTGGCTTTCTGTTTGTTCCTTCCGTGATAATAAGGCCAATAAAGCAGCTTTTGCGGCGGCGGTAGCACAAGCTCCGGTCGTATATCCGCTTTTCAAGGGAAAGAATTCTGGTAATAGGCGTTCAATTTGTTTACGCAATCCGTCTTCACCATACACTCGGTAGAAAGTTTCCGGTAATGCGGGACGCTTCACGACAAATACTGGTATTCCGAATTGGCGGGCAGCGTTCACTTTATCCGTAAAATAGCCGGAGAAACCACTTTCCTTTGTCAAGATCGCATCCGGATGGAGTTGCTCCAACAACTTTAACTCATCCTCACCTTCTCGATAGAAAACCAGACGTTCTTGGGGGAAGCCCTGCTTTTCGGCCAACGACAAAGATTCCTCCCGCTCCAATATACGGAACCAAGTGGTATGCGATCGCCAATAAGGGCGGAGCGGGGCAAGGGTGTTCACGCCACTGAGGGCAAGTAGCCGTTGGATACCTTTGTTTTCCATTTGGTGAATTGCGTCTGCATAACTATCGCACCAAATCAAGTCCTCATCACGAGGTGGATACCGACGTTCGTAACGGATCACCGGAATCTGTAAACATTTCGATACTTTTTCGATCGTTTGGTGTAACACTTGAGCGAAAGGGTGTGCCGCATCAATCAATAGCTTAATCGCGTGGTCACGACAAAAACACTCCATTTCCTCCGCATTCATGGCTCCGGTCAAACGGATTCCATGCGCGCATTCAATGGATTGCAAAGTTCCTTTCGTAGAATAGTAATAGGTAGCGGCTGCCTCGTCCGCTACCCGCACAGCCACACGACCTTCTGTCGTTCCTCCAAGGATCAGTATCATTACTTACGGAAAAGATGTTTGAATTCATCCGCATATAAGCGGGATAGACCCTTGCGATTATCGATGGCATCCCCGACGACAAGTAATGTTGTCAGTGTAAGATGATTCTCTTTTACGATTTTCGCGAGATCTTTCAGTTGCCCACGGTAGATCCGCTCGTCTTTCCATGTCAATTTATAGCAAGCGGCTACCGGAGTGGTTGGAGCGTAATGTCGCGATAATTCCTCTTGGACCTTCTCTACGACACCGGCGCTTAAGAAGATACACATCGTACTTTGGCTTTGAGCCAGTTTGTGCAGTTGCTCTTTCTCAGGCATGGGCGTACGTCCTTCGCCACGAGTGAGGATGATCGTTTGTACTTTCTCCGGAATCGTGAACTGGGAATAAAGAGCGGCGGCGGCGGCTTGGAAAGAGGAAATACCCGGAGTGATATGATAATCCATCCCGTATTGATCAAAGTAATTCATTTGCTCTTGAATAGCTCCATAGATGCAAGGATCGCCCGTGTGCAAACGAACGACAAACAATCCTTTATCATAAAACTCTTTCATCAACGCAAACTGTTCTTCCAGATTCATATCCGCCGAGCTTCGCACCGTAGCGCCTGCCTTCGCGCATAAGGTAAGTTCTTTCGGGACGAGGCTTCCTGCATACAGGATCAAATCCGCTTTCTCCAACATTTGCCGTCCGCGGATAGAGATCAAGTCCGGATCGCCGGGACCGGCTCCTACGATCTCGATATGTCCCTTGCGGCAGGCCGCCCGATCTAACGCTACGGCAAAGGTATATTCATTTCCTTTCCCTAAATCCGCTTTTTGCTTCTCGACCAAAAGCGGACCGCCATGAGCCGCATAAATGGCGGAAGCTTCCGATACACTTGGGGATTCGGTTACCTCCAGTACCTTCTCCGAGGGATTGGGTACCGGGATATCTTTCAGCTCCTCCGATGTATAGGTGTGGAAAGGGCATTCCATAACTCCATAAGCCAATAATGTCAGCACCGGTTCGCATTTCTTCAAATCGATTGTATTTACATCCGCCAAAGCTTCCGGATATAGGCGTTTATCACGCAATACATCTTTAATATGTTCGTAAACGACCGTAGGATCGCCTTGCATATCCTTGCGGCAACCCATTCCTAGGTGGAGGACTTTCGGTATATAGGTGATCGTAGGGATGGATGTATCGTATTGTTGGGGACTGACGATCATCAATAACTCATAGTCTTGCTGCGGTATCGCCTCGAAGGAATAAAAGATAGAGACATGAGACGGGACCGTACGCTCCAAATAATCCGTTCCTTTATCTCGTATATCAAGGAGTAACGCTGTCGGTTTTCCGTTGACAAAGGTAGAGATGGCAGCATTGCTATCTTTGGCGATCAAGGTCCAATCGTATTTCTTCCCCAGCGTGTCGAGCGGCCATAGGTTCGTATTATCGCTTTGTGTCGTAATAATTGCCTCGGCTCCTAATAGGTTTGCCAATTCCTTGGAAAGGTCGTTCGCACCACCGATATGTCCGGATAAGACCGGAATCACATATTTACCGGTACTGTCTATACAAACCACGGCAGGATCAGTATGCTTATCTTCCGCGAAGGGAGCGATACTGCGTACGCAAATTCCCATCGCTCCTATAAATACCAAACTACTGGATTCGTGAAAAACCTCTTTTGAGAAAGAGCCGAATGGTAAGATCTTCGCCTCGGGATAAGAAGCAAGAATTCTCTCAGCAAGCACCCGGCTGCTATCGGATATTGGAATAATTGATATTGTACTCATAATTTATAAATAACATTCACGGTAATCGTATTAAAATCATCAATCGTGATACGGGTTTGGGCGGATATCCGAAGACCGGTTTGGCGGACCGCTTCCTCTAAAAGCGCTTTGCTTTCGTCGGATACGGAGTTGAAGACGATGACACCGTTCTCTTTCATCTTTTTGGAAACTACCATAAGGATCTCCACTAATTTCCCGCCATGTCCGCCGATAAAGATTGCGTCCGGAGCCTCCAACGCCGATAAGTCCACCGATAAGAAATCTCCGATTATAGCCTCGATACCCGGAGTCCCAAAACGACGACAATTCTCAGTCATTAACTTTCGTCCCTCTTCCCGGATCTCAAAACTCGTGATATGCAAATGCGGGAACAGCAATTTAGCCTCGATCGAGACAGAAGCCGTGCAAAAGCCGATATCCCAAAAACGTTCCCGGTTTCTCAGATCCAGCATGCTTAAAGATAACAAACGGATCGGCATTTTGGTTATCATCTTCTCCCGTCCGTTCAAATGCTCGAAAGCGGAATCCGGCAGGCCGAACTTACGGGAATGCCCGTCACGCTCTTTCCGGAGAATCAAGCAATTCGGATGAACGAAATTATTCATTGCCGCGGCTTGTATACTGAATTGGCGGATGCTCTGCCGTTCGGTATTTCCTAACCGTTCTCCCACAAACATGGTATAATTATCATAGCCGTATTCCAGCATCCGGCGAGCGATAGTCGTAGGCGTATGTTCCCGATCCGTGAGCACGCCTATCTTAGACGCACTTTCGATCAAGGCACGATCGAACTCGTGCCAAGGCCTTCCGGTAAGGGAGACGATCCGCATGTCGTGGTAAGGCATCAATAGATTTTGCGCCAAGAGTTGCAAGGAATTAAATGACGGGTACAGGCGGATTTGCGCATCCGGCAATCGGTTTTGAATCGTAACGGCGAATCCGAAAAACAAAGGATCTCCGGAAGCGAATACAACGATGCTTTCCCGACCGTCATGCGAACGATATCGATCGAAGACCTCGTCCAACGGGACTTTGATATCAATCCAGTCCGCTTTTTCTGGCAATAAA
>UMIE01033983.1_pt1 | contig 12082 bp, 10 predicted proteins | sample 1965711 | NCBI WGS metagenome assembly UMIE01 (sample SAMEA4836116, study PRJEB28245) | human gut metagenome | biome: gut microbiome; material: fecal sample | place: Denmark | collected 2008 | reverse complement strand
GAGCTGCTTCTTAGGCGCCGGAAATCTGCGTTGCTTCAAAAATTCTCGCTGTCTGAGCGGCTTCAGACGCGAGTTCGAGAATTTTTGAAGCGGTTTTAGCAGAATTCCGGCGCCTTAGAAGCCAGCCCCCGACGAAGCCCCGGTGACAGACAGCACACGCCTCACGGGCGTCCCCTTTCCCCCTTTTCCATTGCCCTCCCCACCCCAATATTGTATAATCATCTCATACAACATCCACCCCATTTTGTAACCCAAAATTACATTTAGTTTTTGCTGCATAACCAAAAACAGGAGGCCCAACCAAATGAAAAAAGAACCCAACCCACAGCACACCCTCTCCGTCTACTTCTGCGGCCAGGAAGACTGCGGCCCGAACCACTCCTTCGGCCCGGCCATGCGCCCACACTACCTTCTCCACGTGATCTTCCACGGCAAAGGCATCTACCAGTGCAGCGGCCACACCTACCATCTGAAAGCAGGTGATGCTTTTCTCATCCGCCCCATGGACTCCATCTACTACCGCGCCGACACCTCCGACCCCTGGAGCTATGCCTGGGCAGGCTTTGACGGCTCCGCCTGCAAAGAAATCCTGAAACAAACCGTATTTTCCGACACCCCAATCTTCACCCCGGAAACACCCTCCCGGCAAAACAGCCTCCTCACCCACATGCAAAGCCTCCTTGACACCTTTTCCGAAAACAACGGAAACGACCTTGCCTCCACAGGAAACCTCCTCCTGATACTATCCGACATGCAAAAAAAGCCCTCCGAAAGCAGGACCGACATCTCAAACCTGTACTTTCAGAAAGCCTCCGAATACATCAGAAACAACTATGCCTACCCCATCCAGATCTCAGACGTGGCACACTACGTAGGAATCGACCGTTCCTATCTTTACCGAATCTTCATGGAACATGAAAACACCTCCCCAAAACAATATCTCCTGAAACACCGCCTCCAGATGGCAGCCCAGCTTCTCTGCTCCTCCTCCTGCACCATCACAGAAGCAGCTCTCTCCTGCGGCTTCCGGGACGCTCCCTCCTTCTGCAACTACTTCCGCCAGGGAACCGGCTACACCCCAAAGGAATTCCGCAAAGCCTACAGCGGAACCATCTACACCTGACCAGACACCCGCACTCCGTCCTTTACCAGCCGGTCGGAAGATGATGGCTCCTAATCGCAGTTATAACAGCAGACCGAAACAATTCCATAACAGCAAAAAAAGACGGAAACCATCCCGCAGACTCTGCAAATGATCTCCGTCTTTTATTTTTTTCCTGAAAAGAAATGCTTGATAAACACATACAAAACAATAATAAAAGCAAACACATAACCAAAGGCGCCCAACGCCGGAATCCCCCACAGCTTTGGTTTCATATCCGTAGTACAGATAATACTGGAACTGATCAGAAGTGCCATCACCCACAGCCCCATCACAATATTCCGCACCAGCCGCCGCAAAAGCCACGCCAGATCATCCGAGGCATGAAGATCCAGATTGATCTTCGTCTGCCCTTTCATACAGCCCTGAAGGAAATCCGCCGCCAGAGAAGGAATATCCACTGCACGTTTCAGCGACCAGGCAAGATTTTTTCCTTCTTTTTTGATCTCACGCTTCCAGTTCCCATTGCTGAACAGCTGCTCCTTGAGCCTTGCCGCAGCAATCTGTGTCATATTGATGTCCGGACATATCTCAGCCAGAACCCCCTCCACATGAGTCAGCCCCCTTGCAAGCATAGTCAGTCCGTGAGGCATCATGATCTTATTTTCTTTCATGACCTCCATCAGGTCCACCATCACTTCAGCCACATCAATGTTCCCCATATCCGCAGTACCGTATTTCTCCATAAGTCCGCGGATATCCTCATAAAGCTTGCTGGAATCCGGTTTGCCTTTAAACTCCCCAAGAGCCAGGACCGCATCCTGGATCTTGCCGATGTTGTTCATGGCAACCCCCTCAATAGCTTCTGCGATCAGCTGACGATCGTGCTCTGTAAGCCGTCCCATCATTCCCATATCGATCCAGACAATCTTTCCATCCTGGATCCGCACGTTTCCCGGATGTGGATCCGCATGGAAAAAGCCATCCTCCATCACCTGTTTGATGAAATTATCCACATATTTCGTTCCGACCTCATTAAGATCATAACCATTGGCCAGAAGCGCAGCCTTGTCATTGACGGCAAAACCGTCAATATATTCCATCACAAGAATATGCGGCGAAATATACTCACGGTAGAGGATCGGTACTTTCACAAAAGCCACATCTTTGTTCTTTTTTGCAAATTCTGCCATGTTTGCAGCTTCCGTCAGGAAATTCATCTCCTCCTGGGTCACAGTCCACAGTTCACTTAAAACCATGTTCAGATCCACCATGCCCTTAATACTCACCGGCGGCATCAGGCGCACTGCTTTATGCATCAGGCCGATATCCCTGGCCATGGTCTCATAGATTCCTTTTCGCTGAACCTTGATCACAACCTCTTCACCTGTTTTCAGCGTGGCCCGATGCACCTGGGCAATCGATGCTGCTCCCAGAGGTTTCTGCTCAATATGCTGAAATTCTGCCTGCCACGGACAGCCCATGGACTCTTCCAGTACCTCGATCACCTGGGAAAAAGGCATCGGCGGTACCTCTGAGCAGAGCTTCATCAGCTCGTCACAGTAGCGTTTCGGCAGAATATCGGAACGAAGAGACATGATCTGACCCAACTTAATATAAGTTGGGCCCAGATCTTCCAGTATGAGCCGGAGCTTCTCAGGAGAAACACCACGGGTAATGGCATGCTTTTTCAAAACGGCTGTGATCTCTCTCAGCCGTTCTCCATATCCGCCTTTCTCTTTTTTCTCCTTTTCTTCTCTGCCCATAAACTTCTCCATTTACTGCTTCGTCTGCGTTGTCGTTTAGTCAAGCGGATATTTGCGATCCGCAGTCGGTTACTCTGCTGCCTGTTCTTCGCTCCCGGTATCTTCTGCATTTTCTGTTTCCGCAGAAGCTTCCTGTACAGCTTCCTCTGCCGGTTCTTCTGCTGTCTCGGCTTTCTCCTCAGCAGCCTCGGCCTGCATGCGCTCGATCTGCGCCTTCACAGCAGCCAGCTGCTCCGGTGTCAGCCTGGAAATCGTTGCCTTCAGTTCTTCCTGATCATTCTTTCTGGCTGCAGATTCCTTTACAGAATCAGCAGCTGTCTTAACCGTTGATTTGATGTTATGCTTCAGCTCCTGATTAAGAACCTTACCCTGTTCAACCGTAAGCTCACCCTTTTTTACCAGTTCATCCAGGATTTCTTTGGATTTCTCTGCTGTCACTGCTGCTGTACCAATACCCACCAGTAAAATTTTCTTCAGTCCTTCACCTAATTCCATAATATTTTCTCCTTTCCTAAAACCGGCAGCTGCCGGACCATCACATCACAGTCCGACACCAGACCCTATCCTGAAACAAAAGTTTTCTGTTCCTGTCATATTCCCAGAAAAACAAGTCCCTTGGGAACAAAAATGATCAGTCCGACGATCGCTGCCATGATCGCTGCGATCAGTACTGCTCCGGCCGCTGTGTCCTTGGCGATCTTTGCCAGTGGGTGACGTTCCTCTGTGACCAGATCCACAACAGCTTCCACTGCCGTATTCACCAGCTCCAGCGCCATCACCATTCCGAACAGCCCCAGGCAGATGCACCACTCTGTCACGGAAATCCCAAGGATCAGTCCTACGATCACCACAAGCGCTGCCACCATACAGTGGATCTTCATATTTCTTTCCTTGCGGATGCAGGTAAAAATCCCCTGAAACGCATATCCGAAGCTTTTATACAGCGGATCCTTCTTTCTGCCTGCCATGTTCCTCACCTGATTTCCTGTTTGAATTATTCCCTCCAACGGGAAGTATGGGATTATTATAACAAGTTTGTAGTAATATTTCCAGTATTCCGGAAAATTTATGAATATTTAAGGAGTATATGTGGTTATTCACAGATAACTGTTCAAGCGGATAAAAACATCCGCATTCAGTTAAACCACACATACTCCTGATCCTGTTGCATATTCTGTAAAATTTCCGGATATCCTGAATTATTTTTCCAGATATATATACAGATGTCACATATTATTCCACATTTTTCAGCGCTTCATCCATGGGCACATGACGGATCCTCCGGAATTCCAGCACTGCTACCACTGCATAGGCTGTGATTCCGATCGCTGTCATTTTCACATAGATCATGGGATCCACCCACATGGTGATCCATCCCGAAATACTGGAAAGCATCATCTCGCGGAACAGCACTTCCATGATCTGCCGTTCAACCGGAAGGCTTAACAGCAGGCAGAACACCACCACAAATGATGTGGAAAGTATATACAAACGGCTGATCTCACCATTTGTATAACCCAGGATCTTGGTCATGGAAATCGACTGGGCATTTTTTTCGATGATGACCTTGGAAAGCAGATAGATCACCACCAGGAAAATGATCACGGAAAATCCATACATCATTCCCATCATATCTCCCATGGAGACATCCAGCTGCCTGGATATTTTTGTAAGAGCTTCCAGATCAATGACAGAGCCGATATATTTTGAAGGGATGTCCCGGATCTCTGTATCAGAGAAATATCCTCCAAAATAATCATCTCCAAGATCAAACGCCTCATTCAGTTTATCTCTTTCCATAAATACACAGAGGCTTGCCGCATAATCATAGATTCCATCTACTTTAAAGGAATACTCATCCTTCTCGTATTTTTCCTTCAGAGTTATGGTGTCGCCCTCCTTGATCCGGAATTTGTCCGCATAGGCACTGGAAATATAAACACCGTCTCCCGAAAGATCCGCCTGGATATACCGGCTGTCAGGCTCCACACCGTAAAAAGCGATCTCCTCACTTTTATATTTACCAGGCATGGTATTCAAAGAATACGCAGAAAATTTTTCCGCATCTTTATTGTCCGTTCTGATATCCGTATAATATTCCAGAAGAGAATTCATGGCATCCTCTTTATTCCCAGAATAGGCACTTGCCGGAACCGAAAGTATGTACTGGTATTTCGCCAGCATATTCTCCTGGATCTCCATCTGATAATGATCCAACGTAGACGGCAGGAGCATGCCGAAAAACAGCAGCAGATTTGCAAAAATGACTCCCACAAACAGCACCAGATAACTGCTGACATTCTGAAAGATCACCCGGAGGCGAAACCTGGAAAAAATTCCTATCTTCGGGCTTAAATACACTGCACGTTTCTGTTTTTTACCAGAAAAATCCCTTCGCAGGAGCTTCAGAGGCGAAAGCTGCAGGCGGTACCTGAGCACCGCATGATCGATCAGTATCATAATGATGACCGGAACTACGGTTGTAAGAAGAAAGGCATCTGCATTCCATACGGTCACATAAGTCGGCAGACTATAGCTCCCGTAATACATGTCTGCACATACACCCTTAAATACGGTATATCCAAGAATATTTCCGATCAGGGCACCAGCCAGCGTGACCAGAACCGGAAGCGTCATATAATGAAGGATCAGCTCCCGTCTGGTATAACCGGATGCACGTAACGTACCGATAACACCGGCTTCCTTTCGGATCGTATTGCTGATGGTAATTCCAAACACAAAAGCCATGATCACGATCACAATATAAAGAAGCGTGATGACCATTGCCCTGTCTCCGCCCATATCATCGCCGGTGAAAATGATCGCCTGGTTAAGATAACGTGGGACAAAGGTTTCCAGAGCTACCACTTTGCCAATGTCTTCCATGAGATTTTCGGAAACTTTCTTCTCCTCTTTTTCGTTCTTTGGCTGATGATCATATATCCATGCATAATTGTACCGGAGCTTTTCCTGATCCAGGTTTTCAAATTCCTCCGGAGCTACGATCGCCACACCAAACTTTACAGAATCAAACATGGAATCATTATTATTCTGAAACAGGGCACTGTAATCCGAAAGTGCCACCAGACCTGTGATCTTCCAGGATTTTTCACCTCTGATCAGGGTATCTCCTACCTTAAGACTGTTGTTATCCGCATACATACGGTCAATGGCGATCTCGCCCTGCCCTGACGGCATTTCTCCCTTCATCAGGCAGACCTTATTCACCTTCTCACGGTTTTTAAAAAAACGCATGGTGCTTCCGTTATCCAGATCTTCTTCTATATAGTAGTTCTCATAAAGCTTAACACCGGCAGCTTCAATACCCTTCCACTGAGAACTGTAAATCTTTTCCGCAGTACGAAAATTTCCGTTTTCGATGTTATATTTATCAAAGCTCTCATTATAAGCCTTCAGCATGCTTCCATCGGCTACCAGAAAGCCGGACACAAACCCGATGGTCAATACCATCAGCAGGAAAACCACCAGATATTTTCCAAATTCCCCCTTCAGTTCCCTGGGGATACGTTTACGTAAAGGATTCTTCATAATGCCCCCTTACCATTCCAGGTCAGCAGCCGGAATCTTCTGCTCATTCTGATAGTTTCTGCGGATCATCCCGTCACGAAGCTTTACCACACGGTCTGCCATATCCTTGATGGCATCGTTATGAGTAACCATGACTATAGTATTTCCGTATTTGTGATTGACTGTTTCGATCAGCTTCAGGATTTCCTTGGAGGTGTTGTAGTCCAGAGCGCCGGTAGGCTCATCACAAAGCAGGATATCCGGATTTTTTACAATGGCACGTCCAATAGCAGTTCTCTGCTGCTGACCTCCCGAAAGCTGGTTCGGAAGCTTCCGCTGATGTTCATAAAGTCCCAGTGTCTCCAGCAGTTCATCCACATCCAGCGGTCTGTCACTTAAATAAGCACCAACTTCAATATTCTCCCTCACAGTCAGATTGGGAATCAGATTATACATCTGAAAAATATATCCCAGATGTTTTCTGCGGTAGAGGGAAAGCTTCTTTTCATTCATATCCTCCAGCTGTTCTCCCTGAATGGTAATGCTTCCTGCATCTGCTCCGTCAATGCCGCCAATAATGTTTAGCAGCGTGGATTTCCCGGAACCGGACGGCCCCAGAAGCACACAAAATTCTCCCTTTTCAATCTCAAGATCGATCCCCTTCAGAACATCTACATGGCTCTCTCCTGCCCCGAAGGATTTTTTGATTCCTTTTATCTCCAGAAACATAAACCGCTCCTTCCATTCCTATACAGTTCTTCTTTATATATGAATACACATATATGTTAGTCTGAACTTACTCTTTTGTCAAGAAGCAGACTTATTTTCGTATTTTTTCCATATATCTATATGCGCTGTACCGGTCCGGCTCTTGCCAAAATCCAGTAAAACGTATATAATGTGGGAGTATCTGTATATTTTTAACCAAATAATCTTATTTTTAAAGGAGTGAATATTGAAAGTGGACCCCAGCGACACTTACCAGATAATCATATTACTTATTCTGCTGGCATTGTCAGCCTTTTTCTCATCTAACGAAACCGCGCTGATGTCGGTAAACAAGATCCGTCTCCGCTCTCTTGCAGACGAGGGAAACAAGCGTGCAGCCATGGCTCTCGATATCCTGGAGAACCAGACGCCCAAGCTTCTCAGTGCGATTCTCATCGGAAACAACATTGTGAACATTTCAGCTTCTTCCCTTGCAACCACACTTGCATACAGCTTTGGCGGCTATATGGTCAGCATCGTGACGGTGATTCTGACGGTTCTGATCCTGATCTTCGGTGAGATCACCCCCAAGAACTACGCAACCATTAACTCTGAAAAGATCACCCTCCGCTATATCCCGGTCTTTAAATTTCTTATGACCATCATGACACCGGTGATCTTCATCATCAATCTCTTTTCAAGAGGTGTGATGCGCCTGATGCGTGTGGATCCGGATGCAGCCAGCAAGGCCATGACCGAGGAGGAGCTTCGTACTATCGTGGACGTCAGCCATGAGGACGGTGTCATTGAACCCGACGAAAAAGAAATGATCTACAATGTGTTTGATCTTGGAGATGCCACAGCCAAGGATATCATGGTTCCAAGAGTACATGTTACCTTTGCGGATGTGGAATCCACCTATGATGAACTGATCGATATTTTCCGCGAGGATAAGTTCACACGTCTGCCGGTTTATAAGGACAGCCAGAACAACATTGTGGGAATCATCAACATGAAGGATCTTCTTCTTTACGACAAAAATGAGGAATTTGTTATCGATCATTTCCTCCGAAAGCCGCATTTCACTTACGAAACAAAAAGCATTTCCGATCTTCTTGTGGAAATGAAGGACTCCACCTTCAACATTGCCATTGTACTGGATGAATACGGTGATATGGCCGGACTGATCACACTGGAGGATATCCTGGAGGAGATCGTGGGTGAGATCCATGACGAATACGATGAGAAGGAGGACGAGCTTGTCCAGAAGATTTCCGACCGGGAATATATCATCGAAGGTTCCATGCATCTGGATGACGTAAATGATCATCTGGATACGGAACTGGATTCCGAGGATTATGATTCCCTGGGTGGATTTATCATCGAACATCTGGATCGTCTGCCTGTTGCCGGTGACGAAGTGATCACAGAGGACGGAATCCGTCTGATCGTAGAAAAGCTGGATAAAAACCGTATCGAGAAAGTGCATGTCTACCTTCCGGAAAAAGATCCTGAAACACTGGATAATACCGAATCCTGAGTAAGCAGGCTCCAGCTCCGTAACAAGAAACAGCTGATGTACCGAAAAAATATTTAATACGTAATATCATCCATATCGGAACTGTTATCGTAATCCCCGGCTCACCCGTTGAGCTATCAGGATTTTTGATTGACAGTTCCGATATTTTATATTATAATGATAGAAAATTTTTATCCATATTTACTAAATGCAATGACAGGGAGTAGTACACAGTCTCCGGATGCACAGAGAGAAGATGGCCGGTGAGAATCTTCGTGACTGAACTGTGGAAGTAGCCCTCGAGCAGTGGACTGAACCATGGATCTTCATGCAGTAGGCTTCATCGTCATTCCCACGTTACAGGGAGGCAGTATAATTTTGTACTGGCAGAGAGCAGAGTTTTACCTCTGAAAACAGGTGGTACCGCGGAATCATCCGTCCTGAGCATATTTTATCCGATATGCCGGGACTTTTTTATTGGAAAAATTTCTCGCGGCAGCCCTTATCTGCTTAACTTTTCACATCATCAAAGGAGGGAACCAATTCATGAAACAGATTTCCGGAAACAAATTGCTTGTAAAAGCCTTAAAAGAAGAAGGCGTTGATGTTCTGTTCGGCTATCCTGGTGCCTGCACCATCGATATCAGCGATGAATTATATAAACAGAGCGGCATTGACATCATCCTGCCACGTCACGAGCAGGCCCTTGTACACGAAGCAGATGCCTATGCCAGAACTACCGGAAAGGTTGGCGTATGTCTCGTTACCAGCGGTCCCGGAGCTACCAACCTTGTTACAGGTCTTGCAACTGCCAACTATGACAGCGTTCCGCTTGTATGCTTTACCGGACAGGTTGCCCGTCACCTCATCGGAAACGATGCGTTCCAGGAGGTTGATATTGTCGGGATCACCAGAAGCATCACAAAATACGGTGTTACCGTCCGCAACCGTGAGGATCTTGGACGTATCATCAAGGAAGCCTTCTATATCGCACGCACCGGACGCCCAGGCCCGGTTCTCATCGACCTTCCAAAGGATGTAATGGCCGAGCTGGGAAGTGCTGAGTATCCGAAGACCGTCAATATCCGTGGCTACAAGCCTAACACCAGCGTGCATATCGGACAGCTAAAGCGTGCCCTCAAAATGCTGCAGAAGGCCAAAAAACCTCTGTTTCTTGCTGGCGGCGGTGTGATCATTTCCCGCGCGCAGGAGATTTTTACCCAGGTTGTTGAGAAAACTCAGATCCCGGTTGTCACAACCGTCATGGGACGTGGCGCCATTTCCACAAAGAACCCTCTGTTTATCGGAAATCTCGGTATGCACGGCGCTTATGCCGCAAATATGGCAGTGAATGAATGCGATCTTCTGTTTTCCATTGGAACCCGTTTTAACGACCGTATCACAGGCAAGCTCCATGAATTTGCCCCACATGCACAGATCGTCCACATCGATATTGACACCGCTTCCATTTCCAGAAATATCCATGTAGACATCCCCATCGTTGCCGATGCAAAAGAGGCAATAACAAAAATGAATGAATATGTACAGGACTGTAATACCGGCAAATGGCTGAAGCAGATCCAGGAATGGAAGGAAGAGCATCCTCTTACCATGAAAGACCGTGGTATTATGGGACCGCTGGATATCATCGGCGAGATCAACCGCCAGTTTGACAAGGCCATTCTTGTTACCGATGTAGGTCAGCATCAGATGCTGGTGAGCCAGTATGCAGACATCACCGAGAACCGTCAGCTGATCATGTCCGGCGGACTTGGAACCATGGGTTACGGCCTTCCAGGTGCTATCGGTGCCAAGATCGGTAATCCAGACACACCGGTCATCTCCGTTTCCGGTGACGGCGGCATGCAGATGAACATTCAGGAGCTGGCTACCGCAGTTCTGGAGGAGCTTCCGATCATCTGCTGTATCTTTAATAATGAATATCTCGGAATGGTCCGCCAGTGGCAGAAGCTTTTCTACGGAAAACGTTACGCCATGACAAATCTGAAGGCCGGTGCACTCTCCCGCCGCACAGACGGTCAGGAATATCCGGAATACACACCGGATTTCATCCGTCTCGCAGAGAGCTATGGGGCAAAGGGTATCCGCGTAACTGAGAAGGATCAGATTGCGGCTGCTTTCGAAGAGGCTAAGAAGAATACAAAAACTCCTACGATCATCGAATTTATCATTGATCCGGAGGAAATGGTTTACCCGATGGTCAAGCCGGGCGGCACCCTGGCTGATCTGATCATGGATTGTTAGGAGGAATGAATGATGGATAAAGGAATGAAAAAAAGATGGATCTCTCTCTACGTTGAAAACCAGGTCGGTGTTCTTTCCAAGATTTCCGGTCTTTTTTCCGGAAAGTCCTATAACCTGGACAGTCTTACAGTTGGAACCACCGAGGACCCAACAGTTTCCAGAATGACCATCGCCACAGTCAGCGATGATGAAACCTTTGAGCAGATCAAAAAACAGCTGAACCGTATGATCGAGGTGATCAAGGTTATTGATTTTACAGACGTGTTCGTTCGAATGAAGGAGATCCTTTACATCAAGGTAAAGGGCTGCTCCCCGGAAGATAAAGTAGAACTTTTCCAGATTGCTGAGACTTTCAAGGCACGTGTCATCGACTATGGAAAAGACAGCCTCCTTCTGGAATTCGTCCAGACCGCAACCAAAAATGACGCGGTCATCAAGCTTATTAAAGAAGAGTTCAAGCATATCGAAGTTGTCCGCGGCGGAAGTGTCGGAATTGAGTCTATCAGTATGATGGAAAGATAAAAGCGGAATAATACTCCGACAGAAAAACACGGGGCTGATGCTTTAACGATTAATAAATCGTTAAAGCATCAGCCCCGTGTTTGTTCATATACATTCATTATTTCTGCATAAATTCAAGCGCTGCCTCTTTCGTCGGAATCGCAGGGATTCCGCCTCTCTTTTGCACACACAATCCAGCAACTGCATTTCCCAAAACAGCACACTTTTTGATTTCTTCCCATTCCATTTTTTCAACATTCTTATTCATAGAAAGGATACTGCATAATACGCCTCCCCAGAATGAATCACCTGCCCCAGTCGTGTCGACCGCATGTGTCTGAAATGCTTTGATGATTTCTTTTCTGCTTTTTGTTGCCATAAGAACTCCCTGTTCTCCCAATGTAATGGCAACCAGCTTTGGTCCCATGGCAAGGAGTTGATCTGTAGCCTGCTCATAACTTTTCGCCTCTGTCAACAGAGTACTCTCTTCATCTGATACCTTCATAACATCTACCAATTCTATGACAGATCTCATTTTTTTCACTGCATACTCTTTGCTCTTCCAAAGAGACGAGCGATAATTTGGATCATAGGAAGCAACTCTCCCAATGCCACGATATCAACTTTTTCTTCCATTTTTTAGTTCCTCTACAATCTCGTTATAACGTTTTTTATTTAACCGGTAGAAAAATA
>UMIE01029820.1_pt1 | contig 12132 bp, 17 predicted proteins | sample 1965711 | NCBI WGS metagenome assembly UMIE01 (sample SAMEA4836116, study PRJEB28245) | human gut metagenome | biome: gut microbiome; material: fecal sample | place: Denmark | collected 2008 | reverse complement strand
CAAAATACCTGTTTTGTGCTCTCCCCATCCCTCCGCTATTAATGCAAGAGATGGAAGTAAGTTCCAAATTTGGTCTTGCGAAACAAAAGGAGAGAAACAGGGGTCTTCATTTTCAAGTTCGATACCGTTCGAGTAACCGCTTTCCACTTTGAAAGCATCGAAAAGGTCTTTTGAATTTACCGATATGTCGTCTCTAAGGAAAAATCCAGGCTCGTATTTGAAATACACATTAGGATTCTTCATCTTTTCATCTTCATAAGCACTCAAAGAAAGTCTTTCTATTGATTCCAGACACCAGTAAATTTTATCTACACAAGATTTGTCGCCTAATACAGCTTCTACATATAAATAATGTAGGTATTCCGCCATATTGATCGTTCCGTCACCCCAATATAAGGTTTTTAGTCTTGTTGTATTGCTCTTTGTCACTTTACTTGCCGGGATATTAGTTCCCCGGCAATTGTAGTTCTCTGTCACTACTATAAAATCTTTGAAGAAAATGCTTTTCAGCTTCGTATATTTTTCGTCTATTGTCATAGCTGTATATATTAATGTATAGTATAGTAAAGGCGGAACTTTCGCCCCGCCTGAACCAATAAAAACAAAAAGTGTGATGAAGAAGATTATCCTTTTTTCTTAGTAAATAATCCAAACAGCCATTCGATAAGTCCGGAATCAAAAACGCCGTTCGATGCTAATCCTGCTCCAAATCCCCATAAGAGTGCTTGCCACCAATCCAGACCTTCAAACATTCCAAGATTGAATCCCCAGGCAAACATTCCAAGTCCAATGCCGATTGCCCAAGAGATGATCCGTTGTACCCATTCGGAAGGTTCTACTTTGAAAAGTTTCTTGATAAATTCGGTTACGACTGCCGTAACGCCCACTACTCCTGCAAAAGTAGCGAAATTTGCAGCGTAATCAACTGTTTCTTCTGGCAGTTCCCCTTGTGCAAAAATACAGGCGACACAGGAGAACATAAAAGCCAATGTCAATAAAATTTTGTCCATGATGATTTTTGTTTTTGAGTTAATTAACTGCCTCAAAGATAAAAAGAAAAGGGCACTTTCACAAGCACCCCTTTCAACACACTGTTTATCCGCAATGTCATTTGTAAACCATTATAATAAAACAAACATAAACATCTTATTTCTTTGCTCCAACCTTTACCCGATAGGCTTCATAAAGGTTGTTGACTACAATTTCCAAAGCATTTACATTCATGCTTTCGATGATCTTCTCTCCTGGAATGGTTGTTTGCCAAATGGCATTCCCATTCTGATCAATAGTTTGTTCTACCGTTGCATTAGGATAGACTTTTTTCAGCTTTTTGATAGCTGCCTCTAAACGTTCTTGATATGTCATGACTTTATTTTTTCTTCAAAAATAGATGTAAGCTCTTTCAATTGCAAATACATTAACATATGTTAAACTTATTCGGATATTTGTAATAATATATTCTTACATTTACTTTTGTTGTCAAAACATATTATTACACCTATGAAAAGAAAAGGAAAAGATTTTGTGATTAAAAACAGGAACTATGAGAGTTGTATTATCCTGTCCGATGCCGGATTTAAGCCTTTATATTGTTCGCAAGCAATGGAGAATTATGCCGATTATATAAAGGTAGAAGGCAATGTGTACTACGGAATAACGAAAGATCAAATCTTGCCTGGAGACAAGATTGTGAGCGTTGAAAAATTCCTGGAGGAATGGAACGAAAGAAAAGAAAGATAGAATCTGGTACGATACGGTCGGTCATGATGTATCTTCTTATAGATGCAATGACAAAATACTGCACTCATGAGAATGAACTTTACATTTTGACACTGACTATTTTGATAACAAGTGTTATTCTTACGCTAAAAATATTTTGAAGAAAATGTAAGAATATATTTTGACATGTAAGGATAAACTATTACATTTGCAGCAGAAAAACAATCAAAAATGAATGAGAATGAATTAAGAATACGCGAGATCATGCTTGAAAAAGGTATTTCAGTTAATGAAATGTCTGAAAAGTTAGGAATAACACGACAATCGTTTTATTCCATTGTAAATGGAAATCCTACCATGAGCACACTAACTAAAATAGCAGAAATTTTAGGCGTGACCGTAAAAAAATTATTTAGAGATGAGAATATTAGTGATAATGAAAAAGAAGAAAACGATGAAAGAGACGAAATTTAAAGTAGGCGATGTTGTTAAAGTCAAAAGCCTTGACTGGTACAACAGTAACAAAATAGAAGATGGTTCTGTGGTTGTTAAAAATTATTTAGCGTTTTCGAAAGACATGAAAGAATTTTGTGGCAAGTTCTTTTGTATCAAAAAGACCAATGGAGCATGTATTTCTTTAAAAGGATTGGAAAACTATTCATTTCATGATTGGATGTTGGAGGTCCAAACATACGAACTTGAAGAAGTAGACCTTTCAAAAGAAGAAGTGAATGTGAATGATCCCAAATTCTTTACAAGGAATCTCGTTCCTTTATGGATAGAAGGTAAACTTATCTTACCTATTTACAAAGCTGTGCCGGCAGCTACGAAATTTCAGCCATTTCAGAAAGTTCTTGTAAAAGACAAAGAATCAATTAACGATTGTTTTACTGTATGGTCGGTTGATTTTTATTCGTATTTTGATATGGAACGCCACAGACATCGCTGCTTAGGTGGTTTATGGGATTATTGCATTCCGTATGAAGGAAATGAACACCTTCTTGGCACAAGAGAAGAAGAAACCCGTTAATTTTTTCATATTTTAAGTTTCCCGGCGGAATGTTCCGCACAAGGCTTCTGTCGGGTTTTGTTTTACCACTGTAAATTTTATCGCAATGAGCTATTTCATCTTAATGGGAAGAAGAATCCCAAAACAAGCTGTAACAGGCTTCAAGTTTCAAAATGAAACAGATAACATTCGTCCTTTCCTTTCAATCAGAATAAGAGGAAAAGAAGAAATTATTCCTTTCAAAGCAAACAAAGAGATGTTTCCTATAAAAGAGCATCTGTGTTCTGTCTTTTCTGGATTTGTGAAAATAGGTGGCTGGTATCTCAAAATGTCGGAAGTTAAGGAATATAAGCCGGTAACTGCCGAAGATAAGAACCCTTACATCTTATTCAAGACATCTAAGCTCGGAAATATAAAAGTTCGTTTCCTGAAAGATGAAGATATGAATGCAGAATTATTGGTATTGGATCAACTTTTTGATGTAGAATAAATTATGGAAAAGACAAAACAACAAATCTCCATTGAATTAAGAGAAATTCAAAGAGAAATTAGTAAAGCGAGAAGTACCCGGAACTGGGCTAAAATCACATATTTGAACCAAAAAAGATTAAAGCTCCAGGAAGAAATGGACTATATAAAATCAAAGGACAACTTCTATTACCAAGAACAGAATATGGAAAAATCTCTTGTTTCTTGGGCTGCAAAAACACTTAATTTGTCACTTAATATGGCGGACTTGTCTGTCTATTATCTTGATCTGTACATGTCCCATTTCAAGGAAAGAGGGTTTGTTCCTACTGATGAATGGAAGGAAAAGGAAAGGAATTTTCGTAATGCAGCCAATCAATTGTCAGACTATATGAGGTATTTCTTCAAAGGAAAATCATCTGATGATAATTCTGAAAGCATGTCCGAACTTATGGACTTAATAGAAAGAGATTACTACACTGACAGAGAGAAGGTTCATCATAAACAATATGAAGACAAAGTATAATGCTAAAAATTGAGATATGGCAGTATTAACAACACTAAATATAACGGAAAAGAACGCTAATAACAGTTTATCTGTAACTGCTAAAGTGAATGTCACCAAAGAAGGAGTGTTTACCACTACTTTATCAAAAGAAGATGTGGATAAGATTCATTCTTATGGGATCAAATTACCTACAAACAGATTAGGCAACGAAGGATATTTCAATAGTATAGCACTTTCTGATTTGGAAAGTCAAATCAGGGAAGTTTTAAAGAGATGTTTGAGTTATAAAATAGTAGAAGAAGTGCCTATTATTAAGTATCAACTGGAAACGAATTGCATGTTTTCCTATGACAAAAACGGAAATATTGTCCCTAACCCCTCTAAGGAATGGACAGGAGGCGATGAAAATGGAAAATGGAGGGATGGAACTTCCCGTTTAGATACCTTAAACACCCAACCTTTCGGTTTTAGTGTTTATGCAAAACCATTTCTAAAAAGAGTAATTGAATATGGAAATGGAGAGACAAAAGTAGAATACAGCAGGTTAAATACAGAAAAAGGAACCTATGCGCACTGGCTGAATTGTGTAGCAGGTATGTCATACAATCGATATAAGCCGGTAATGGAAGTGGAATGCAACGAATGCACCTCAAAATTATTCGTTGATATGATCAAATCTATTTGTAAGATAAGTGAACAAGTCAAGAGTTTTATCAATCCAGAACAAATAAAAGCAATTGCGGAGTCAAATGAACCGATTTTGCTTTTATCTAACAACTGAAAAATCATGAGGTATGTATGTGTTTTTATCTGCTTTCTGTTATAGCTTATTTTTACGTTGTTATTATCATTCACTGTCATAGGATTGGTTATAAGCGTGAGTGATGAATGGCAGGAAATGGGTGACAAAATAATAGATAAACTTTAATAAAATATGAATAAGAATATAATCAACAACGCTCAACTTTTAGAGATTAAAACTAAGATTAGACAACTTGGAGCAATGATGAATGCATATCAATGCAGGTTTGTGGTTTCTTCGGATCAATTGTTTTTTGTGGATGATGAATATGCTGGAACGGTTAAACTGACTAATCTTGATAATGGAGAATCTAACATATCATTCCCTTCATGTGACGATGGATTGATAATCAATCCAGCCGATAAGCATATTAAATAATTTCAAAACTAAAAATATTTAAATTAATTAAACAATAATAAGACATGAAACAAGATATAGAATTTGCTGTTCCTCTTTTTAAAGCTGGTGCAGAATGGCGCATTAACAGCGTGTGGCACCCCATAACAGTAATTCCAGAATGCTATCGTCTTGTCATATTTATCCCTAAAAAGGTGGGGATGACGAAACGCCTTCCTGTTATGGGTGTGTTGGAAGAGAACAAAGTTTTTGTATCCAGCCGTCCAGGATGTATTTTATACAGATTTTATGAAATGGAATCATGGGCTTATTTAGATGATCTATTACCTTAAAAACAGCAGAAACAATATGGAAAGCGAAAAGAAGAAAATATGTCCTAAATGCAAACATGAAGATGGGTCGGGACAAAATAATATACACGACATGAATCCTGAACATTTTTGCAAATGTTCTATACGATCAATTATGGAACGAGATAAGGTTTGCTATTCTTGTGCATTTTGGATCAGACTATATGAAGAGAATAAGAATAATCCCAATTGGTTGATTATAGATGGAGAATCATGGATAGCTCACCCGTTTGTTCCCAATACAAACAACAAAACACGAAGATTCATGGGTATGGGAGGAAGAATAATGGAGGCTATTTCAAATGATGGGAGAAAAATCATTTCCAATGATTGGTGGCATCAAGGGAAAATTCCAGAAGAATTTAAGGAGTTAATGCCTGATAATGCCAAATGGGTAGAATGAGTTTAAGAAAAATACATAGATACAAAACAAACAATATGAATATAGTTGAATTAATAAAAGAGTGTCCAAAGTACACTAAATTGTACACGATTACACATGGAGAAGTTTTGTTCGATCATGTTGAGGGCAACTGTATTGTTGTGATAACTGAAACATCAAACGGCTTTACAAAATATTTGAAATTGGATGAATTAGGCAGACTTTCAGAACACGGACAGACAGTTTTATTTCCGTCAACATCAGGAACATGGGATGAGTTTGATATTACTAAAATAGAAATAAATTCTCCTTTTGTGCCAGGGCAAGTAGCTTACAACGAAGAATTTTGTTCATTTGGTTTTGTGGACATGAACGGCGTTTCCCTTAAAACAAATGAAGGACACCTATTGCCTATTTCCCGTTTGGCTACGGAAAGCGAAATTGATATCTGGAATCAGGAAAATCATAAAAAGCATCTGCATTATTCTCTTGCGAGAAAGAAATTCGTTTACTATTTCTGTCCTTTTGATAAGGTGCTTGTAAGGAACAACAAAGAAAGTGCTTGGTCTATAGCATTCTTTTCTCATATCAATCCTCGCAATCAAGAGTGTATTTACACTATAGAAGGTGGTTTAGACAGAAGATATTGCATTCCTTACAACGAAGAAACGGAACATCTTGTAGGAGAAATAGACGATTACGAAGATGAAATCGAGAAAATCGTCAAAGAATGTAAACTCACCGAAGGAAAATTGGATTAACAGTTTTCTATCTTTTTGATGAAAGCCTAAATTCAGAAACGAAAACTTTACTATATTTGCAATGCAAATCATATTAATGTAAGTATAGTAGGTTTTATAAATATAGGAAACCAACAACCGTTCTATTCATATTTAAACGGCTTTCGCCTTCCCAATATTAAAGAAGCCTATTGTACTTCTTGATATGATTTGCAACCGGGAAAGGCAAAGCCGTTTTCCTTTTGCCTACAAACACAATTAAAATACAAAATTATGAACAAAGAAATTGAAATTTTAGTAGAAGATCAATTAATCCCTATCAAGAACAATAACGGGAGAACAGTGGTAAATGCAAGAGACTTACATAAGTTTCTTGAAAGTAAAAAGGATTTTTCAAGTTGGATAAAAGATCGAATTGAAAGATACGATTTAGCTGAAAATGAAGATTATGTAGTTTTCACCGAAATTGGGGAAAACTCAAAAGGAGGTAGACCAAAGAAAGAATACGCTCTTACTTTAGATGCAGCAAAAGAATTATCTATGGTAGAAGGAAATGAGAAAGGGAAACAAGCTCGGAAATATTTCATTGCTTGCGAAAAGAAATTGAAAGGAGAAAATCCATCTTACTTAATTATTGATCCAATTAAACGTGCCGAAGTATGGATTCAAGAAGAAAAAGAAAGACAGGCTCTAAAAGAACAAGCTAAACGGCTTGCCGAAGAAAACAAAAGTCTGGAAAATCGAATAGAGGAAGATGCACCTAAAGTAATTTTCGCAATGGCTGTAACCGAATCCAAACGTTCCTGTCTTGTTGCCGAGCTTGCAAAGATTATCTGTCAAAACGGAATGGAGGTAGGGCAGAACCGGTTATTTAAGTGGCTCCGCAAGCGCGGGTATCTTGGAACGAAAGGAGAATGCTATAATCAACCTATGCAAAGGTGGGTAGAAGCAGGGATGTTTGAGATCAAGAAAAGGGTAATCACAAAACCAAACGGAAGTACGATAACCGTATCGACACCTATGGTAACTCCGGCAGGACAACTGCATATCTTGAACAAGTTTCTGGAATACTATTCCAAGATGTAGCGATCTTCCCATAGTATAGCATTACTGGAAATGTTAAAATCATTTTTCTTGAAAATGTAATACTATACTATGACAAACAAAGCCTATTTTCCATGTAAAAATTACAATAAGTCAAACTTTTTTGCATATAGAGGGTACTCAAAGAATGAAAATTTATAAATTATTGACAATCAATACCTTAACTTCAAAAATTACCAAAAACCGATTTTTAATACTCATTTAAAAAATATACAATAAGTATTCCTACCTCAAAATCAGTATCATTTTACCCAAATGTTAATTACCTTTTTAAAAATGTAAGAATATACCTTTACAAATAGGCAGGAAAAATGTTACCACCTGTTAAAATAGGAGATTTGCTTCTATCGAAAGAAACAACACTTATTCTATTGCTACAAATGTGTCTATAGATACTACTCGGAAACAGGAAGAATCCTGTGATTTGTAATAATATATTCTTACATTTTGGACTGATTTTGGCAATTTACGAGTATCATTTTGAAAGAATATACATATAAAAGTTTACAAATAGTCAAAAATTGAAAAGATGAGAATTTGCGTCATTCTAAAACCAACCAAAATTTTCAATTATTTAAAAATCAGACATTTGCAATTTTTCAATTTTGCCTACCCCCTTATAGGGTTTGGAGTTTGAAAATTTTCATTTTTATCATATCATTTTGATAGGAATTGTTTTGTTTGGTTTTACAAATTGTCATTTTGATGTATTGAGCGCAGCGATTCCCTCTCGGAAGGGGTTAAAAGGCGGCTTTAGCCGACCCCCTTCCGAAAAAGAATAGGTATGGACAACCCCACAAAATTTCCCCTATAGGAAAGAAAAACCAAATTTCCGTATATACCCACCTCCAAAAATCAACAAAAAAAACTATATGCAGGAAAACAATGCCCACCCCCACATTTCCGGTCAATCCTCTCAATAGGATAGCTATTTTAGGGTTTTATCTCACAATAAAGGCTTTAAATGTCCCTAATAGAAGTATGTTTTTAAATTTTATGTATATAAGGTATTGAAAATCAATAGGATAAATATGTACTTTAATTTGAGGAAGCCCTATATAGGCAGTATTTTAAGTTCATTTCTTGAAAATTCTCTGTAAGAACGGTATTTGGAAGTTTTATCTTGTGAGGTATTAAGCTCTTCTAAAAAGAAAAGCTATATAGAAGCAAAAACAAAAATCCTGTATATAGAGAAGTAGAATTATAGCAATAAGAACACTCATTATTAGTATAAATACCTGTATATCTTGATATATGTGCTATAAATTGTTGATTATTAGAAGGTTAAGATATTGCTTTTGAAGGAATTTTGCCATATAGAGTGCATTTGGAAGTTTTATCCACTGTCATGTTGGACACACAGTCTTAATATGGAGAGTCCTCAAACAGTCCCTAAAGATACCCTGTATAAACAAAATACCCCCGCCAGCCTATCTATTATCGTTTTCTTGGCACTTTCTTATCAAAATGGTATAGAAGTACCACCTACCAAAAGAAAGTGCCTTAAATCGTCTTATTTGGCTTCATATGTTTTGAGGGAATGAAAGCTACTTTAAACTATAGGAACACACCACCCTAAGGATATATCATCATCCAAGTGTATAGGATAGTTACAATACATTGAAAGTTCCTATATATAGTATATATACTATATATAGGAAAAATTATTATAATTGGTTTTATAGCTCCTAAAATGACATCGTATATGAGCGTTGCAGCGAATAGATGTCATTTTAAAAACAATCATTGTACACCACCAACGAAGAAGATAGCATAAGTATATAGACAAAAGAAAACGAAAAAGAGGTTACCAACCACTCCAAAAACCGCATGAACAAAGAGGACAAATAGCAAATAGGGTGATTTAGGAAAGGGAACGAGAATAGGAGAGTGCGAGGCGACGAGAGCATAACTAAACCATACTGGCAAAAACATACTGACCAAACCAAACTATCATAAATAAAGCAGCATAACCATACCGGCAAAAATAAAACATAACCGTTATATATGTCAATTTGCAGAGCATTTCCGGCAATGAGAGTACACATATCTCCTGAATCAACATCTTCTACCTACTTTTAAACTCTTTTCTGTTTACTCCAAACCTTTATAAGTACATTCATGTAATTGCTTTTTCTTATTTAGACTAAATCTAAATAATGGTTATTCCTATTCCTTGGCATACTCTTTTCCTATTTTCTTGCACAAGTTTCCCCGATTTTTAGCTAATTTATTGATATTCAACTATTTGTGTATCAAGTTATTTTAAGCTCTTTTTATAGGGGTCTTTTTAATTGGTAGGGTGATACTGCTTTTCCTTCCAAAGTGCGCTACATTCGCGCGATAACGCGCTACCATTTCGCGCACTTTGGTACAATAAGTAACAAACTATCAGCATAAAAACATACATTTCCCTACTTAATTAACCTTTCTTAACTGTATTTCCTTTGTTATGTAAGAATAAAGTATTACATTTGTATCAAAGAAAAGAACTAATAATAACAACTAAAATAATTACAATCATGGAAGCAAAGAAATTAACGGTAAACCAGGTAAAGAGTTTTGAAGATCGGTCCGCTATTGTTAGCAACGGTGATAGCAAAAAAGCGGTTTTAGACAACAACGACAAGAAAATAGAACTTACATGCACCCTATCAAATACGAAGGCTTGCAAATGGGATAACAAATACCCGGAATCGCACAACCACTATATTGTAAAGTTCAAATTTGGGAAAAATAGTGCAAAGTTTGATTTTTTCGATAGCTTGCATAATTTCGAAACCGGGCAAACGGACAAAACGGAAATAGATATTTTCGAAATGTTCTATATATTTCTTTCAGATTGTCAGATAGCGACAGACTGCTATTTTGAAGATTTTCAAACAGAGTTTGGAGGAACGAAAGAAAATTACAACGCATGCAAAAGAGCTTTACAAAAGTTTGAAAGAGTGTTTGCTGGGTCTGGAATTGATTTATGCGACCTTGCGAACTACATGCAAGAAAAATATAATTTTTAAATCATGGAAAAGCGAGTATATTACTGGAGTGTCGGAGGCGAAAAGTTCGCCTCCCTCCAGAAAGCAAAAGAGTTTGTAAAGGAAAACAACGGCGCAAATTGCAAAAGGATAACAGGACACGACAAAGAAGGAAAAGAAGTTACATTTACACCCTATGAAGCGACAAAACACGGTATTTCCTTTAAAAAGACGGTAAAAAATAAGTGTTAATGATACAATAATTAAACAGATAAACAGTAACAAATATATGAAAGCAATGATTTTTTCTATTATTCGAATGATTACGGCGGCTTTTGTTTTAGCTCTTATGTTTTTGACTTTAGAAGCTGATAACGTTATACATATTATTCTTTCCTTTCCTATTTTCTTGGGAGTGCTTTATATTGGTATAGAAGGGCTACCAAAAAGTAACAAACTAAACAAAGAAAAGGAGGTAAATTAACCTTTCTTAACTCAAAATCTCTTGTTATGTAAGAATAAAGTATTACATTTGTATCAAAGAAAAGAACTAACAATAACAACAACTAAAATAATTAAGGATATGAAAACGAAAGAACAAGTGATTGAATTTGTTGCTACAGAATTGAAAAACGGAAACTCCGTTGTTATGGCAACTTTGGGAAATGGTGGAAACGGTTTAACGTTGTTGCAGGGGGATTGCTCCGAATTTATCGGAGAACTTAATACCTACTCTTTTGACGGAAAGATAAAAGGCTGCCTGGACATAACGGAAAGCGAATATACAGAAGAAGCAAGCGAAATATATCAGTTTTCCGGGAATGACGGTTATAAAGTGCAAATTTTGACTTATTAATAAAACAACTAACTAAACTAATTTTTAAACAAGGTGCGCAAACCTTGACAAAACGCGGTAACATTATGACAACTACAGCTAACAACAGCGAAAGCAAAGTATTAGTAAATGGTATTGGTTTTTCTGGATGGTTTTATAAATTTCTTAGAGAAGAAATTAAAATAGGCAATCAAATTTTATATCCTGGTAGTTATGAATTTGATTATCTAATAAAATTAGATGACGGGTGCAAAAATGGACATTTAACCTTTTCATTTACCGGAAGCATTAAGATAAAAAAGAACAACGGGCGTTATTATGATTACATTTCCGGCGCAATAGGTGACATTATCAGCCATTTCGAACCTGAACTTTCTATGGTTGCAAAGCTACATCTTTGCAACCATTTAGGGCAACCCACGTATATAGATGATATTCGTTGTCATATCAATGAAGGCAAAACAGACAAGGAAATATCAGAAATGTATAATATTTCTGATATGAAAGCAATTAAGATATTGCGTAACGCTTCAGATAATAAAGATTTATTTTATTATTTGGTTTTTCGTTTGGGTGTTGCCGAAAATTGGGGAAATTTAGCCGGTGAAGCTATTCAAGAAATAGAGAAAAGGAGGAAAGGTAAACTAAAAATAGAAGGAAAAGATTGTGTATATAAGCAGCTCCCAAAAGAAGACTGTGAAGTATTGGAAAATTTATATCAATTAGGATATGCTTCTAATGCGCAAAAGGAATTAAGGGACAAAGCAAGAAAAGAAGGTCAAAAACAAAAGGAACTAAAAGAGATCGAAGATGAAAGAGATAAAGCAATAGCGAAGGCACAAAAAGAGTACGAAATAAAGAAAGCGGTTGTTTCTTTTGGCAT
>UMIE01021100.1_pt1 | contig 12140 bp, 5 predicted proteins | sample 1965711 | NCBI WGS metagenome assembly UMIE01 (sample SAMEA4836116, study PRJEB28245) | human gut metagenome | biome: gut microbiome; material: fecal sample | place: Denmark | collected 2008 | reverse complement strand
AAATCACATTGACAGCTTCAACGAATGGATTGGGATAAACACTGAAGTTTTCTATTACTTCATTATTAACTCCTACCAAGTTTGTTGCTACGATATATTCCTGCTTAGTCATTGATGTACTTCCCCACATATTAGATAGGGTTAGTGTTACATCATACTTACCACTCTTGTCATAAGTTGCAGTAGCACCTGTAGGGGTGTTTACTACTGATGCACCCGGCATAGTGAATTTGGCAGATGTTTTAATTTCCATCGTTCCTGGTAGTGCTGGATTACCCAATACACTATTGTTTGGATAAACTGTTTTCTCAACAGTTCCTGCTGTTGCTTCACCGGCAGCACCGTCAAATTCAATATATTTACCTTTGAGGTTAGAACCACCATGTCCTTTATTAACAAAAGTAGAATCTTCTTTATTGAAATCTTCGAATGTCCAATAAGCTACAAGTTCTGATGGTATTTCTTTATTATCATAGCCAGCCATTGATTCTACTACTTCGGCATCTGAAAGTGCTTTGTTCCATACCTGTACATCATCAATTATTCCAACAAATCCTGAGTGGTATACGTTAGAACCTCCAACATAAACAGGGCATTCGCTGTATGTATTGAAAGTTGCACGAGTTTCGCCTACTTTCTTTCCGTTAAAATAGATTCGCTGATTTGCACCATCATAGCTAATCAAAACATGCGACCAGTATTCCAATCCTAAACCATATGATTCATCACCATTTAGATTACCGTCTGTACAACAATCTAAGTTCGGAATTTCATGTTTATTACTGTTGCCTTGGAAACTATGTTTTGATTCGTTGTTGTACATTGTATATGAAATAATGTTGTCATTAAGAACTACATTTCCATTACTGTTTTTGGCTTCTGGCCAAATATGTACCCAGAATGATCCCCAGTTATTGTTTGGCCATGAAATCTGAACATCGCGTTTATTCAGCAAGTTTGTACCATATTTAGAGTGTGAAAATTTAGTAGGTTTAACCCACAAACCAATGGAATAATTTCTTTGACTTGCCGGTAACGCTTCCGACGGAATGCGGAACATATATGGATCTGCAATTTCTAAACCACGGGATACTGTACCTTCACCTAAACGTTCTACCTCATAAGTTACGTTAGTAGTGGGGTTTGTGTTATCCACTGTAGTTGGATTTGCAGTGAAGTCTTTGATTAAAGGTAATGCACCGGTTTCTTCCGGAGAGATTTGGATGAATCCACGGTAATACATTTCATTGTTATCTTCATCTGTAAGAATGACATCATAATATCCTTCTTCAGGTAAGCTTAGAGTATACGATGTACCTCCAACCTGTCCTTTGGTAACGTCATCACCGGATATAGCATCTCTAACGTTCCAAACACCAGCCTCTGCATGCAATGGATCTTTGAATTTGAGGGTAAATTCTTCTCCAGATTTAATAATTGGTTTGTCTATTTCAATTCCTTCTACCATGCCTGCTTCGACTTCTTGATAATCGCTCCAAGCGAAGTTACTAAATGTTTTTCCATCAGGAGCTACGGCACGTACACCAACACGATATTCTTTATTATACGGATCAGATGGTGCGCCTACTACGTAGTGAGCCCATGATGTTGTAATACCACATAAGGTAGCTTTTCCACCTTTTGGCTGGCTCCATACTTCGAAATACCACGTATCTACATCTTCGTTATAAACCGGAATGTCAAGTTTGTTAGGATCTTGATCTTTTGATTTCCAAATTAATTTGAAGTCAAGTGAATTATAGGTTCTATTTAAGAAAATCTTTTCTGGTGCAATAGTAATAGTCGGTGTTTCTGGATTGTATGATTTGTTTGGAACAATACCGAATTCACCTAATAAAACTTCGTAATTTTCATCTGTGTTTTCAACTTTAATACCGAGTAATGCAACATTTCCTTTTATTCCCATTTTAAGAGCTTTTGCTGTAAAAGTAGTCCATTCTCCGGTGTTGGCAGCATTTGGAATGTCGTAATAATGTAGTTGATTCTCACTGCCTACAAAAGACCAGAACAATTTCATGTGTGATTCTTTTCCACTATTGATCTTATAAATCAAGTTTATATTATCTGTTGCAGTTACATTGAAATTTGTTTTAAACAGGCGTACATTAGATTGTGCTGTTTTACCATATACTCTCATACAAGAACCGGCAAACCAAGAATCTTCAAATGTAAATGTACATTTGATAGGATCTTCAGGAACTTGATTATTGTCATTTGTAATCCACCATCTCCATGTTGGTAGGTAGTCTTGAGAAGCAATATTATACCATTTGTGGTCAAATGTTACTTCACCTTTATCTCTGAATACTTTACCATTACCTAATGTGAAACGTGTAATGAACGGAAGATCTTGTAGGGAACTTTTGGCTGGCATTAAAGCTGCGATACCATGAAATTTTTTCATAGCAGCAGTACTGGAACCTGTAATCCCATCTGCCAATGCAGGAGTATTAGCTGGGTTTTGATTACCGCCAGAAAACACTTGTTCTTGTTTATCAAGATAACAATACTGTACAGCTTCGTCGTTTGAACCATATTCTGATGAGTTCTGATAAATCATATCTGTGGTATGATTACCCCAAAAAACAATTGAAAGAGGTTTTTGGGCTAATGTTTTCCAACTAGCTCTTCCTAACCAATTACCTTGAATATCATATCCGGCAAATACGTCATAGGACGATCCTTTTCTTAAATTTTCAGCTGTATTTATTGTTCCATCTACACCATAGTCCCAAGAATAGTTGAGAAAATACATGTCGGTAACAGTTTTTCCGTTTTTAATAAACCAATCAGATTTGCTGGAGGTAAGTGTAGAGCCTAAATCTATAGTACCTCCATTACTATTTGTACCGTACCAATACACATGAAAATGCCAGTCATATTCAGGTGCTTTCTCAAATACTTGTGCAAAGAAATCTTGTACAAGAGGAGCATTTACGACTGTGCCTTCTGGGTTTACTCCTAATCCATCTATGCCATAATATCTCATGAACTTGATGAATTTTTCAAGATATTTAAAGCTTCCATCTGTATTTTTCTCAGTAATCATTTTGAAAATTTCATTGGCTTCAGTATTATCACCACCCCATGAATCAACAAAAACTACTCCACCACTATTTGCCACTCCGTTTTTATGGCAAACGTCACTATAGGCTCCTGGAGTACGAATCCAACTTTGTGACCATCCGCCTTGATAATCCAAATATGACCACATTCCAAAATTATCTCCATCAAAAACATAGCGAGGTAGAGTCTGCCAATAAGTATCAGAAATACCCATTGGAGTGAAAAGACAGAATTTACGCTTGTTATTCATTTCGTTATCCGGTATTACTTGCGTATTACGGTTTATGAAACGATCTTTTATTTTAATACGCGAGATAAAGAAGTTTTCGTCTTCTGAGATCTCTTTGCCTGGTTCCCATGTTTTGAAATATTCATAGAACTTTTTCGAGTCTGAAAAGTCTACATACTGCCCGTGCGTGGGAACATACTGGGCATTAGCTATTAAAGCATTGGCTAGCAATAATGCTAAGAGTGTGATTTTTTTAGCTTTCATACCTTTTTTGTTAGTTAAAAAATGAGGTTAGATTGGATTTTGAAGGAGATTTTAGAAACCTCCTTCTGTTATTTATCATGATAATTAGAATCGATCGTTATCTGATAATCCGGCCGGATCTGTACAATCCCACCATAATCGAGTCACTTCTTCATTAGAACCACCTAATGCTGGTATACCGGTTGATTCTATGTCTTCCAAAGAACTGGATTGTGTCATATCCCATGGGATACGTCTGATAAGTTGACCACTAGATAAAGAACCGTCACCAATATCTTCTACAAGGAAGATTCTTGGATAGCCTGTACGTCTCAAGTCGTTCCAAGCTTCTAAACCTTGGGGAAAGTTAGCTAACCATTTTTGTGTAATTATCTTTTCAAGTTTGGTTTTAGGATCATCTTTTTCATTCCATTTTACACCAATAGTGAGAATACCATCCAAGCTATAATTATTATCATAATAGTCTATATAATTAATGCTTTGATCTGCTTCTTCTTGTGCATAATAATCTTTATATTTACTGTCTGTAGCACTAATGTTTTCGTCTTTGAATAATTCTTTGATACCATTGTCGTACAATTGTTTTCCTAATAATGAACCAATTCCCCATCTAACTTCAGCTTCAGCCTCTAAAAAATATCTTTCAGACATTTTTAGTAGATAAACAGGTTTTACTCCATAGGTTGTTGCTGTTCCGGAGAATTTCACATATTGGTTGGCTCCATCACGTGCTGTGGTTGGTATACCGGTACGCATACCTAAAATTGTAGAATTTCCATCGAGAGTTATATTGCCTTTTGCATCCTCAATATTACCAGAATTGTTTTGGAACCAAAGGTCCATTATTGGAAAATGTAATCGTTTCATAATGTTCTCCATGGAAGCATTTAATCGAGTGTCATTCCATTGATAAGATATATAAGCTAATGGATTCATTAAACTTTCTATAGCTACATTATATTCTACATTCTTAGTAATTAGACCTGCGTCAATGGCATTTTGTGCTTCTGTTTTAGCTCTTTCTGGATTGACATTGCTCATCCGTAAAGCCATACGCATACAGATTGTATTAGCAAAACGTCTCCAATTGTCGGTATTAGCTCCACATATTCTATCATAAGAATTCAAGATAGCTTGTACTGAATCTTGATGCTCTTTGGGCGTGGTTGGATACTCTTCTAATATTTTAGCTGATTCTTTCAAATGGACGAAAATCGAATCGTAGATATCACTCATTGGTTCATAAGTAAGAGGTGACTCTTGTTTATCCAATCTGTAATCATACCAAGGAAAAGGACCATAGATATCAGAGAGTTCAAGTGCAGAATAACAATACATGATTTCACACATTGCACCTATTTCTTTTAGATTCAGTTTGTTAGCTGCTCTAATAACAGGCATGGTAGCTTGAGAAACATTGAAAAAGCTAACTTTAGGACTGTTTGCGTAATCAGGGAAATAAGCATAAGTAGAAGGTAGATTGCCAGAAAAATTTTGGGTTCCAGCCATATAACCTGCATAATTATCAATATGGATATTAAACTGTACTTGATAAACATGTGGGCCACCATTGGTGCCAATGTCGTGTAACTTTTGCTGTGCAGTTAAAAAGAGTCCAGCTATATTGTCACTAGTTGCCTCGTCAAGACTACCGTCACCACTACCGACAGTTTGATTAGGGTCAAGATTCTCAAGAAGGGATTCACCGCAGCCACTCATTGTGAGAGCTGTGACTATACCTGTAATCAGGAATAATTTAGAATATATTTTCTTCATAATTGATTTCATTATTATTTAATGTTGATATTAGAACGATGCTTTAAGTGTTAAGCCAAACGAGCGGGTGGTTGGCATACTGAAGATATCTACATTACTTAGTGCGTTTTGTGTACTCATGGAGGTTTCCGGGTCAATCGGTGCATCCTTATATAGGAAGAATAAGTTACGTGCATTAGCTGCTACTGTTAAATTTTTACCTGCACCGAATAAATTACGGAATGTGTATCCCAATGAGATTTCTCTCATACGGAAGTTTGTTCCATTGTGTACATAATATTTTCCAATTGGTGCCTGGCCGCCTATTGTACTATAATATTGTTGAATGGAGACAAGTTCTCCATTTTCCAAGTACATTCCCAATTCTTGTTCTCCTGTTGGTGAAGTCCACATTGTTCCTTCTGCTTCAGCTTTTAGACGGGCATTAGCACTGGCTTCTGAGTTGCCAAAATAATCCAAATAAGCTTCTGTAAATGATACAACTTTACCTCCTATTTTTCCATCAATTAAGAAATAAAACTGAAAGTCCTTATAAGTGAATGTATTACTCCATCCTAACGTATGTTTTGCGTTCATATTTCCTAGATACTCATTCGATACTCCGTTTTGTTTGAACGGTGCGCCGTTATTAGGATTCACTACGATTTTCCCATCTTTTTTCTTGAAATCAACTGCATATAGGTCACCATATGAACCTCCTTCTAAGAACTTGACTTTCAATCCACTCAGATATCCCATATCCACAGTATAATCATATGGCTTACCTTTGCTGTCTCTGGCTACAGTAATGATTTTATTAGTATTGAATGCATAATTAACTGCAGTTTTCCAACTAAAATCATTATTGGGGGCTAATATATAAGAAGTTGTTAATTCAAGTCCTTGATTACGAACTTTCCCACCATTAATGAATATCATCTTTCCACCATTTCCTTTATATCTCATAAATTGGTTTTTCATGGTAGCATTATAATAAGTTGCTTCAATATTTACCGCACGGCCGAATAAACTTAAATCTATACCTCCTTCGAATGAACCGGATGTTTCTGGTTTAGGATTTTTAAAATCTACCGTAGAATTGAAAGATACAGCTCCTGTAGCCGAGTTGGTGATTGTAGCTGATAGTAATAATAAATTAGGTATAGAGTTTCCAACCTCTGAATAAGAAAGTCTGACCTTGAAATCACTGATCAAGTCTGGTAATTCAAATATATTATTTAATCGAGCATTAGCACCCACTGAGAAGTAAGGAAAGTGGGGTTTCATATCTCTAAACTGTGTAAAAGCACGATACCAATCTTCACGATAGCTACCTTCTATAGTTACCATATCTTTATAACTCAATTGAGCTGTCGCAAAAATAGAACGCTCCCAGTTTTTTACAGTCTGTCCTCCATAATTTTCTGAACTTTTTATATAAATGTTTTCTAAGATAAATTGATTACAAGATTTATCTTCAGTCCATGGGGCACCACTTGATGCTGTTGGAGTAATTTTCCATTGATCAGAGAAAGAGTTGAACATACTGCCACCGAAGTTTGCACTTAGCGTAAAGTCTTTGATGGTCTTGTTATAGGCTAACATGAAATCTCCATAAAAATCATATCCTTTTGTATGATCTGAAATTAATCGGCCTCGATCAATCATTTCTGCATTTCCCCAAGTGGTGGCATATTGGCGGGTTTCGTTGTTGCTTTCATAATAATCGTATTTCAAACGCGCTTGTAAATTTAATCCTTCAATAATTTTAAGATTCGCTCCTACACTGCCATAAGTACGATTGAGAATCTCTTCTGATGTAAGTCTATTCATGAGCCACCAAGGATTATTTAGGTTGATTGCATCATCAAACCACATCTGTTTACCGTATAATGGGCTGGTTAGTTCTGTTTGGTGACCATCTTTTCTTACATAAATATCTTGTCCATTTGCATCTTTTTGTCTTTCAAAGATAGAGTATCCGTTGGACATCCAAGTTCCATTATAATCAGCATAGTTATTACGGTAGTAGTTCATGTCTACATTTCGTGGGGCTGTATATAAATTGTAGATAGGTGAAAATATTGTACCACCTGATGGGCGATTTTTTGTTTTTTGGTTGACGTAGTTTGCAGAAATATCAATTTTTAGGCGATCCTTGAAAAGATTGAAATTTTCTCTTAATGAAATATTGTGGCGAGTAAATTTGTTGTTTTCTACAATACCATTTGCCGTAGTATTTCCATATGAAAAATAAGTTTGCACCTTTTCAGTACCACCACTCAATGATACTGAATTATTGAAGTTAGTTCCTAGTTGATAGAAATCCCTAATATTATACGGGTCTCTAGTAAAAGCTCTTCCTGCTACTGCATTTTGTAATTGTTCATCGGTAATATCAGATAATTTACTTCCCCAACTATTTGAACCATTGAAAGTATATCCATTATTTACATTTCCTTTTATTGATGTACCATAAGTATCTTGTATTTTGGGTAAGACAAGTGGTGTCTCAAATGTTGTACTGCTGGATACATCTACACGTAATTGCCCACTTTTTCCTTTTTTTGTAGTAATCATAAGTACACCGTTGGCAGCTTTACTTCCATAAAGAGCTGCCGCATTGGCTCCTTTTAATACTGTAATTGTTTCAATGTCATCTGGATTGATTTGCGATAGTGGGTCGCTTCCTTCCGATGAACCATCTACAATTAAATTGGCACCACCATCCATATTCATTTGTCTGCTTACTTCATTTTGCATTGGTACTCCATCAATAACAATCAATGGTGAATTATTACCCAACATAGAAGCATTTCCGCGTAATAGAACTTTGGATGCACTACCGGCACCACCAGAATTTGGGGTAATGCTCAAACCTGCACTTTTTCCTTGCAAAGAGTTGATTAGGTTGGACTCTTTTGCACGAGTCAATTCATTTCCCCCCACTGTTTGAGTGGCATACGTTAGTGTTTCGGCTTTACGTTCAATACCCATTGCTGTAACAACAACCTCTCCCAGAACTTTGGAGTCTTCTTCCATTGTTACGTTAATGACTGTTTTTCCTTCAATAGGAAGAACTACATTCCGGTATCCTATATATGAAAATTGGATTTCTCCTTTTCCTTCGGGTACTCTTAAAGAATAGTTGCCATCTATATCCGAGATAGCACCTACATTAGTTCCTTTTAATATAACATTAACTCCAATTAAAGGTTCTCCTGAAGTATCAGTGATATTACCTGTCACGATAACGTCTTTTACTTCTTGAGCCAGACCATTATTATTAAGTTGGGATTGGTTTTGAGAAAGGATAATGTAAGACCCTTCTGTGGAGTAACTAACATTGGTTCCTCGCAATAATTGGTTTAAGACATTTGATACAGTAGCGTCTTTGACTGTTATAGATACTTTTTTACTTGTATCAATACTAGAATTGATGATGAAGAGATAATCTGTTTGATTTTCTATTTCATTAATAATTATTTCTAACGGACTGTTAGTTTGAGACAACGTTACACGAGCGCTTTGGGAGTGTACATCTTTTGCAGTCAAACTGAAAACAGAAATAAAGGCTAACAAGAGTGTAATTCTCATAATCTTAAAAAGATGGTTAGTTTGTAATTTTTGAGGGTGTACTTCACCTGCCAAAGAATTTTTATTCATATCTTTGCTATGTTTAATATAGTTATTAGATAATTAATATTATTCAGAGTGTCGATGCGGGTCAATGTATTGGCACTCTTTTTTTTAATTCTGTTTGGAGATTTTTTTCATTCTATTCCATAGGCCATATCTTATTTAATATAAATTATTTGATTTTCTTCATTTCTTTCAAATGTAAACTTGACGTCTTTTTGCAATACCCTTAAAGCATAAGAGATGCCGTCTGATTGACGGAATTTTCCAGTGTAACGGGAATTTATAACTTTTTGGTTTTCAATTTTTATAGTTACTCCATAACAAGTTTCAAATTTGCTCATGATGTTTACGAAAGTTTCATCTTTGAAACAGATAAGACCTTCTTTCCATCGATATACATTATAATCTTCTATAGGAGTAACCTTTAAGTCGCCATGGTCTAATACAACCATTTCATCCGGTTTCATAAGGCGTTCTTTGGTTCCGGATGTTACCTTTACGGAACCTTCCATTAGAGAAGTCACAAAAGAATTATTGTCAGCATAGGCTTCCAAATTGAATTTTGTGCCTAAGACTTCCACATTTCCTTTTGCTGTTTCTACTATAAAAGGTTTTTGTGCGTTATGAGCTACTTCAAAATAAGCTTCTCCATTCAATTGGACGGTACGGTTTTTTCCTGAGAATGAGGCCGGATATTGGATCGTTGAACGTGAATTAAGCCAAATTACTGTTCCGTCTGAAAGCTCAAGATTAATTCTTTGTCCGGCGGGAACCGTTATTTTTTGCATAGCTAATAGTTCTTCTTTGGGGCTATATCTGTCGTATACATATGCTCCTATCAGAGTCATTGCAATTACAGCAGCAATTTTCATTACTTCTTTTATCCAATAGTTACCGATAAAGATATTCTTCTTTTGATAAGAGCGGATCTTATCCTCATCAGCTAATAAGAGCATCGCATCAAATAATTGCCGTTCTTCCAGAAAGAGTTTCTGGTTTTCCGGTGATGCTTCCATCCAGCTTCTTATTTGGATTTCTTCCTGCATGGAGGTTTTTCCTTGAAAAAAGTTATATAATAGTTCTTTATTCATAATCAATAATTAGAAATGCATACGCCTTTTTTATCTTCTTATTTGTTAAGCAGATAAAAAAGATATATCCCTAGTGGAAAATTGATTTTTTTAATAAAAAAATAAGTAGAGAAATACAGGGAGATAGTCTTTTAGGCTTACTCTCAGTTTTTTAAGTGCTTTACTAATATGAAATTCAACACCTTTGGTCGTAATGTCCAGTTTTGCTGCAATTTCTTTATGAGACATATTTTTCATGCGGCTCATTATGAAAATCTCTCGGGTACGTGCTGGCAGTTTGGCTAAGGTACGGTTAACGATCTCCATCGCTTCTGCATTGAAAAGTTCGTTGGGGTTACATGCTTCAAGAGTTGCAATACGGGTACTGAGTTCCCATTCGGCATGAGACTGAATGTTTTCTTCAATATCTTTATGTATTTGTTGCTGTTGGAGGTGGTTTAGGCATTTATGTTTTATAACAGTGAGCACATAGGCAGGTATATTGGTGTTTTCATCTAACCGTTGTCGATTTTCCCAATAATAAACCAATGAATCTATGACAATATCTTCTGCAACTGCTGTATTCCGTACATAGGTCTGCGCGAAGCGGGTGAATCGCCCTTTGTAGTCGGTAAACAGTTGATTGAAAGTTATTGGTTCAGGAGTATTGCTCATTATTTTTTTTCTTTTATTTAATACAAAGGTAACAAAATTGCCAATGTAAGATAAATAATCTTAAGTTTTTTTGAGAATCGTCTTTATATATACCAATTTAATAACAGCTTTTATTTTAATAATTGCTGCTACTTCGTGGATGTTTTTTGATTATTATTGAGGAGATGACCTTCTTTGCTATATTTAAAAATAATATGGAAGAGTTTGTTCTTTATATTAAAGATAAAGAATATTGTTGGATATGGATTTAGAAAAGTTATTATTATGAGACAAAATACAACAGAGTACCTCAATTGAAGCATGCTGTTGTATTTTGATTTAGATTAGTATTTTAATATATCAATACACAGACCTTTTAGCCGTAATTTCAACATTATGTTTGTGTAATATAGTTATTTACACACTCGTTGAATCTTTTTTTAATAATAATCAATAATATTTGCGCCAACTGACGGTATAGCTTCCTTTTGGACATATATCTCTAAACGTGGGTTTGTGAAATTTTCAGGTACTTCCACAGTGGTAGTATTTAAATACCCTCTACCTAGTATCCATGCCTCTACTGTAATAATATCACCTGAAGTGACAACTTTTTTCATTTGATATTCATAATAATTTTGACCTTGCCATATTGATTGTTCTTGATTATTCACATATATAAAACCATCAATTGCTTGAGAGTATATAACAATAGGCATGTTTTTATAAACAGTATTCCCGGAAAGGGTGTTGAAACTTTCTGTTTTTTCAACTTGCGCCCCTATCTTACATGTGCATAGAACAAATAATAGGGTTAACATAAATCTTGTGCTTTTCATAACTTATAAATTTAGAGATTAATAATGCTGTAAAATTAGTACTATTATTTAATTAATCAAATATTCTTCCATTTTTATTTGATTTTCGATGTCGTTTTCGTAATTTTATTATAGAAACAGATTACTGTTTTTAGAAAAAGATTGACCTTGATTTGTATATTTGTCTATATTTGGCGCAGATTGAAAATCGGATATCGAAATATAAAATAGTCAAGCGTATTGATAAACTATAGTGAAAGTGTATGCTTATATATAGAAAGAGTATACACTATTGTATAGTAAAAGTGTATACTTTTGCTGTGTAATAGTATATACTTTTATTTGTCTTGATTTTCAGTGAAATAGGAAAAAATGAATATCCCGTTTTATGATATCAGTATTTTAAGAATTCTATCCGGTCGATTGTCTTTATTTTGAGTTCTTTTAGTGTTTCACATGCTTGGTCATAATATCCGGAATATTCTAATGCTTTAGTGTCGTGGGCGTCTACTCCAATAATGGCAGTACATCCCTCGTTGGCTGCAATATGCCAGAATTCGGGATGCGGGTAGGTCAACTCGCCAAAAGCCTGATTATAATCCATCATACCTATATTATATT
>UMIE01021854.1_pt1 | contig 12143 bp, 9 predicted proteins | sample 1965711 | NCBI WGS metagenome assembly UMIE01 (sample SAMEA4836116, study PRJEB28245) | human gut metagenome | biome: gut microbiome; material: fecal sample | place: Denmark | collected 2008 | reverse complement strand
GGCCGGATTATCCGAGCAAAGAGGATTTCTTTTTTAATGAGGAGGAGTATTAAGAAGGAAAATCTAAGTTAATCACTTAAATATCAGCGGGATAAGCAAAAATAATTTGTTTGTCCCGCTGGTGTTTTATAGGTTTGAATGGTGCGGTTTGTTTGTCTAAAATGCAATTTTCCTTCTTGAAAATAGGGTTTGTTTGTCTAAAATACACTACCTTTGTGCATCCTCAGGAATATTAAAACGAAAGGAAGCGTATGGGAAGACCGAAGAGATTATATCCGTTGGGCAAATATCGTCTCCGTACTCCGAAGGAGTCTGACAAAAATAAAGCCTACCCTATTGAGTTGGAATATACTTGGAATAGACAAATTATACGTAAGACAACAAATGTCTTTGTTAAGGAAACCGACTGGAATCAGAACGGCAATCAAGGTCGTGGAGAAATTCGTGTCAGTTATGGATCTGAGTACAAACGTCTCAATCAACTGTTATTGGCACGTGTTGAGCGGATTGACTCTATGCTTGCTGAGTATAATGAAAAGCATCCCAATCAAATCACTGCTGACATTATTTCGGGATTCCTTGCAGATAAGCCATTGACACGCCCAGACCAAGGAAAAGATTTTGTTGAGTTCACATTGGAGCGTCTTTATTCAGAATACTCAAGAAACAAGATTGGCCGTAGTCGATATGAAAACGGTAAAAGCGGAATGAATATATTCCAAACCTTCCTTCGTTCTACGAAACAGGGTACATATCGTACCGATTCTATCTATGTCGGCGATATCACTCCTGAATTATTGGATGCATATATTTTGTGGCGTAGAGAGATAAAGCAGAATAGTGATGCAACAATCAATCACTCTTTAACACCAATATTAAAAGCATGTGCTTACGCATGTGAGATGGGTATGCTGGAACCTTCTGTCAATGCACGAATACAGGATATGCGTATTATTACTAAGGTATCTTTGTCGGAAGAGGAAAGTGAATTTGATGGGAAGAGTCTGAATAAAGAACAATTACTTGCTCTATTGGAATACTACAAAACCTGCCCTGAACCACGCAGGAAAGAGTTTCTGGAGATTTTCTTCTTTGCTTTCCATGCTTGCGGACTTCGTGTTGTGGATGTAATGACATTGCAATGGGGGCATATCAACTTTGAGAAGAAAGAGTTGAGAAAAATTATGATTAAGACAAACAAACGCCATGTGATTCCTCTTACAGAGCAAGCTATATCTATCTTAAGACAGTGGCAAGAAAAACGGGAAGGCTGCAAATATGTATTCAATCTTGTGAAAGAAGAATTAGACCTAGATGATGCTGAAGCCCTTTATAAAGCTCGTAATAATGCCACGAAATGCATCAATCAGTCACTTGTGGTAGTGGGTGAACAGATTGGGCTGCCGTTTAATTTGTCAATGCATGTAGCTAGACACTCATTTGCAGTGTTTGCATTAAACAAAGGTTTGTCAATGACTGTAGTAAGTCGCCTTTTAGGACATGGTAGTACCGATGTTACAGAGAAAGTTTATGCAAGATTTCTTCCGGAAACTCTTTCTACTGAGGTGGCACGTTTAAAAGATGAATTTAAAACTCTAGAAATAATTTGAATGAAGTATGTTGCAGATTATATTTCTTAATATTGGTCTTTGTGTTATCTTGTTGGCAATTGCCTTCGTCTTCAAAAAATACGCAAGAGTAATTCTATGGTCAAGTGCAATTACATTATTCGTAGGCACATTATTACTCGTTGGACTTGGAATTGTAAATCCTGTCAGCGATAACGAAACTGGCTCATCAGAGTTTTGGGGCACAATTATGTTTCTGATTTCAGCAGCTGCATTAGTTATTGGTGCAGAAATTCTTCGTGAGAAAAATATTATGAATGTGGAAGAAGTTGTATCTGTTGATGCTGAAATTATTCTTTCTGAAACATTGGATACAGAATTGGCTCGTAAAGTTTTTGCAAAGGCCATAGAAGCTGGTTATATGAAAGAAGATGGCACACACTATAAATGGAACGAATCAAAAGTTCTTTTGGCGTATATGTGTGGGCGTATTTATTGTGGGGACAAACCAATACCTTCAAAATTTGATGATAAAGGATCCTGGAAGTTTGGAGAAACTTTTTTCCCGGACACAGAGCTAAATAATTTGTTTGACATCTCGGGGCTAGGGCAATCCCGACAAAATAGGAAAGACCTAGCAGTCCCAGTAAAATCAACAGAGATTGATAAATTTTTTGAGTAGCTAAACGGCTACTCTTTTTTATTTATAATCAGATAGTTGCGTCTCAATCATAACTTCAACATAACTTACCCTAACATTATTCATAACACACTAACTAATCTACCATAACATTCGAGGTCCTAAAGGTTCGCTACTTTCGTGGCAGCTATGGACGACGTGCACAATCGTACCATAGCGAAATAACCCGGCTTAAAGTCCGAGTGTGCATCAGGACCGTCAAGCCATAATTGTTTAAGTATATGGCTAAAATTAAGAATGTAGAGTCCCTATGTGAACGGGAATTGCTGGAGAAAATCCTCCACACTGTAGAGGAGCAGGAAAAGGCTTTGGCTCAACATCAAATGCCCCAAAATCATCTATATGATAATAAGGCACTGATGGCAAAATTGGGTATAAAGGAGAAATACCTAAAGAAATTGCGTGATAATGGTTACCTTGGATATTCACGTCAAGGAGACAAATATTGGTATACTCAAGAAGATGTAGACCGATTCCTTCGTAATTTTCACTATGATGCCTTTGCGGCAAGTGATGAACTACCCCAACGGAGAGGAGGTGGCTATGGTCGATAAGTTGCATTTAACCAATATGCTCCGAGCAAAGGTAGAGCATAATCTTGATGGAGGATTGCCGTTGGATGTTTTCCCTGATAAAATTCAGGAAATTATTCTGAACCTTTCTCGACATGAAAATTTCAATGTTGAGTATGTGGCATCCATTATTATATCTGCGATGGCGGCTGCCATAGGCAATTCATACCAAATCAATATCAGAAATGAGTGGAAAGACAGTCCATCTCTTTATATGATGCTTATTGGGCGACCAGGTTTAGGCAAAACTCCTCCTCTTAACTTCCTCTACAAACCTATTAACGATTTGGATGATCGTCTTGACGAGAAATATAGTGAGGAACTTGAGAAATATGAGCGTGCCAAGCAGGCGAACGGAGGAAATGATAAATTGAAAGCGCCCAAGTGGTTGACCAATATTATATCAGACTTCACACCAGAAGCAATGGTAGAAGCTCATTGGCGCAATCCACGAGGGATAGCTATAATTGTCGACGAGATTATTGGGCTATTCAATTTTGCAAAGAGATACAATGGCAATAATAATCTTATTGAACTTCTGCTAACAGCTTATAGTGGTGGTACGATTAAAGTTCTACGCAAGTCCTCATCACGTCATATTCGTGTTAAAACGCCGTGTATTAATGTAATAGGAACGGTACAGACCAACATGTTACATGAGGTGTTCAGAAAAGAGTTCATTGCTAACGGATTCCTTGATAGGTTTATCTTTATTTTTCCAAAAGACAGGAAGATTTCAAGATGGAGAAGAAATGATAATAGTATCCCAAAACCTGATATAGCAGGGCAATGGGCGACTATTCTCAACAAAGTACTTGAAATTCCCTGCACGATTAATGAAATAAGGAATGTTGCAGAACCAAAAGTTTTGGAAATGACAGAGGAGGCAGAGGTGTATTTTTATGATTGGTATAACAATATCATTGATAATGTTAATAGCATCGACGATGATGCAGATGTGGAGAGTCGCAGTATGAAACTTAATGGCCATGCAGGACGTTTATCCTTGATATTTCAGATAATGAAATGGGCTGTAGGCGAAGAAGATATGCAGCCAGTAAGCCTGTCTTCTGTGAAATCCGCTATTCGTATGGTTGATTACTATGAAGATACTTACCATAGGATACAAGAGATACTTTTGTCTAATACTATCGGTGATGTAAAAGAAGACTGGTTATCTCAGTTGGGTAATACATTCACAGCAAGCGATGCTATCGCTGCTGCGAAAATATATGAAATACCCAGAAGAACCGTATTCTATGCATTAAAGAAACTCTGTCAGACAAAGCAGCCAATTCTGGAAAAAACCAAGCATGGCGAATATCGAAAAATTCAACACCAAACATCAAATGCATCTTGCACTATTGCACTTTCAACCCAAGTTGAGGAATTACAGACAAAGCATAGTGCAAAAGTGCATAGTGCAAACGAATAAACTTATCTATCCATGAGCAAGTATAGATTTCATTTGCAAAAGTATAGTTTGGGAAGCAAGATTGCTTGCCCTAGTTGTGAGAGACCTCGATGTTTTGTGAAATATGTTGATGAAGAGGGAGTTGTAAGTTTTTCCAATGAGGTTGGGAAATGTGACCATGAAATCAGTTGTGGTTATCATTACACTCCACGTGATTTCTTTCGTGATAATCCCAATGCAAACATCAAGGAAGAACGGTCTAGTGATTATGTACAGCCTGTGAAAAGTACTCATGAAAAAGAAATTATTGTGCCACCCTCTTTTATTCCCTTAGAGTATTTTAATGCGAGTCTTGCTCATTTTGAGAAGAATCCCTTATACAAATACTTATGTAGGGTGTTTGGTGAAGCTGAAGCCCAAAGGGTATTCCATTTATATCATGTTGGTACATCGGCTAAATGGGGAGGTGCAACAGTTTTTTGGCAAATTGATGCTAATGAGCAGGTACGTTCTGGCAAGATTATACTTTATAATTCTGAGACAGGGCATAGGGTTAAAGAACCCCACAGCTATGTAAGCTGGGCGCATCGTGAACTACAACTTAAAGATTTCAATCTGAAGCAATGTCTATTTGGCGAACATCTATTGATAAGATATCCGGATGCACCGGTCATATTGGTGGAAAGCGAAAAGACGGCTATTGTCATGAGTCACTTCATTCCGAACTATGTTTGGGTGGCAACTGGCGGCATTAATGGATGCTTCAAAGAAGAATTTGTTCACAGTCTTAAAGGTAGGGATGTAACTCTAATCCCTGATTTGGGAGCTACGCAATTGTGGAAAGAGAAATCGATAATTCTGACAAGAATCTGCAGCAGAGTTGTAGTCTCGGATATGCTTGAACAGATAGCAACTGAAGAAGAACAATCCAAAGGACTTGATATTTCTGACTACTATCTATTCTCTCCATCCAAACACCAGATTCTACAAATGATGATTGAGAAGAACCCTCTTTTACAAAATCTCATTGATGCTTTAGGCTTGGAGTTGATAGATGCTCAGCAGATGACAGAGTCCACTTAGATTGTACAAAACTTAAATAACAAAGGAGCTTGGTCCAGGAGTTAAAATAAAATCCATAACACAATAAGGACTTTTTGCCTTGCAGCAAGAAACTCCCATTTGTGGTTGGCAAACACAACTCTAAATGAGCAAGCTCAAATGTGTAACTTTTAAAACATTAGATCTATGAATGAAAGTATTAAACAAGCCATGCATTTAGATGCATGCAAATCTTTTGGCGCAGCAGAAGCCAATGAAAACGAAAGAAGATGGGACGATAAGATGATTGATTCTAAGAACAACGATTCTATTAATAACTACGACAAAACCAGAATGAGGCTTAATTTTGAGATTGGCCCCGATGGTAAGATTCACTCTTTGGGCTATCAGGATAAAAGACTTGATGTTCGTTTGCAAGAACGGCTAAATGAACTTGGTTGGCGTCCATTCAAAGCGGATAGTAAGATTCAACCCAATTGTTGTGCTCGTCTCATCTTTGGTGGCAATCGAGAGCGTACATTGGAAATGGCATTTGGCACTCAGGACCTAAAACTTGATAAAGATTCTGATAATAGCCATATACATAGATGCAAAGAGGTGGAGCAATGGGCTTTGGATGTATATAATTGGTGTTGTCGTAGGTATGGGAAAGAAAATATCATCGGCTTTCAGGTTCATCTTGATGAAACGTCACCACATATTCATGCACTTATTGTTCCTGTTGGGGTACGTCCTAAAAGTGGTCGTGAATGTGTGATGTGGTCTGCAAAATTCGGAAAGAATAAATATGAGTATGGTTCAATACTCAAGGAAATGCATACCTCACTCTATGAAGAAGTTGGTAGTAAATACGGTTTGGAGAGGGGTGACAGCGTAGAAGGTCGAAATATCCAGCACCTGAATAAGCGAGATTATATCCGTAAACTCGCAAAGGAGCAGAAGAAGATGGAAAAAGCCATCAGAGGATTGCAAACCATGAAGGATAATATCGAGGCTGAAATGCAAATGTTTTCCGATGAATTAAAAATCTTGGAGAAAGATTTGGCTGCAGGACGTGTTGTATTGGCAGAATATCAAAACAAGAAAGCGTGCATTGAAGATTTGATACATGATTGCCAAGAAAGACTCGATGATAAGGAAACCAAGTTGATGATAAAGCAGCAGGAGTTGGACTCGTTGCTGAAAGATATCCAAAACATTCATTCTGTGAATAGACCTTTCAAGAATTACAAGATTGAGTTTAATGCTCCACAGATTACAGAGAAACCGCCAATGTTTGGAACCGATAAGTGGTTGGAACGTCAAAATACGATTATCGAGAAGCAATTTACCGCTATGGGGCGTAAATTGGAGGAACTTTATAGAAATGAAGCCGCTAATCAAGTTGAAGCTGTTCGCCAGAATATTTTGGTGGATATGAAAGAAGTTCATACGTTAAAAGCAGAAAACAAGACGCTGACGGAATGCATGAATTACTGGTCTAATTTGGCATTGAAGACTTTTGACTACCTCTCGATACCATCTTTACGTGATGAGTTATGTGCAGTAGCAACAGCTCTTATAGGTGGAGATTACGTAGTTCCAACTGGGGGTGGAGGCGGAGGAAATGAATCAGACCTACGTTGGGATGGTCGCAGACCTGATGAACCTGATTTTGCATTCCAAAGAAGATGCTTTTCACATGCCGTCAAATACATTATGGCCAAATACAGTGTGAAGCAGAATAAGGGGCGCTCCCGATAGCTTTTCAAAGACCGCTATCACCAAGAAATATGGTGGTAGCGGTGAGTTGATTTTATACAAATAAGGGTTAAATCCATTTTTAAGAAAGATTTATCATAGGAATTGCTGATTTTTAATAGACTTTTAATTATCTTTGCGTTCAAAGCAATAAAAATTACGTCATGAACGACATGAATAGAATAAAAGTAGTTCTTGTAGAAAAGAAGAAAACTAGTAAATGGCTTGCGGAAGTTTTAGGCAAAAACCCTGCAACCATTTCTAAATGGTGTACTAATACTTCCCAGCCCGATGTGGCAACACTCCGAGAAATAGCTCGAGTACTCGATATAGATGTAAAAGAGCTTCTTAACTCTACAAAATAGTTCTCTATCTTCATATGATAGCAATATATTATGGTAAAAAAGAAAAATAAAGAAGAATCTCTGGTTCCCAAAGACGAGAAAACCCTTAAAATGGAAGGCGTGCAGAATCTGTACAACTTCCTGTTTGAGGCATGCAACATATTGCGTGGTCCTGTGAGTCAAGATAACTTCAAAGATTATATAACACCTATCCTCTATTTTAAGCGTATATCTGATGTATATGACGAGGAAACTCAAACTGCGCTTGAAGAAAGTGGTGGCGATGAGGAGTATGCATCCTTGCCTGAACAACATCGTTTTGTAATTCCAGATGGTTGCCATTGGAGTGATATTCGCGAACGCTCTGAGAATCTTGGTGCTGCAATTGTTGGAGCAATGCGAGGTATAGAGTTGGCCAATCCGGATACATTATATGGTGTATTGTCGATGTTCAGCGCACAGAAATGGACAGATAAGAAAAACCTTTCTGATGGCAAGATTCGTGATTTGATAGAACATCTGTCTACCCGCCGATTGGGCAACAATGATTACCCGGCTGATTTAATGGGTGATGCATATGAGATATTGCTAAAGAAATTTGCAGATGACAGTAAGGCTCAAGCTGGAGAATTCTATACGCCTCGTTCGGTCGTAAGCTTGCTTGTACGCATTCTCGATCCGAAACCAGGTGAAACTGTCTATGACCCGGCATGTGGTAGTGGCGGTATGCTGATTGAGGCGGTACAGCACATGAATCATTCAAGTCTTTGTTGTGGAAGTATATTCGGCCAGGAGAAGAACGTTGTCAACTCTGCCATTGCAAAGATGAACTTGTTCCTGCATGGTGCCAGTGACTTTAATATCATGCAAGGTGACACACTTCGTTCACCTAAGATTTTGCAGAATGGAGAGATTGCTAAATTCGATTGTGTTATAGCTAACCCGCCCTTCTCTCTTGAGAAATGGGGTTCAGTAGAATGGTCATCCGATAAATATGGTCGTAATGTTTGGGGAACACCCAGCGATTCTTGCGGAGACTATGCCTGGATTCAACACATGGTGAAAAGTATGGCACCCGGCAATGGCCGTATGGCGGTTGTTATGCCTCAAGGCGTATTGTTCCGTGGTAATGAAGAAGGCCGCATTCGTGAGAAACTGGTAAAGAGCGATTTGATTGAAGCTGTTGTGACATTAGGCGATAAACTATTCTATGGCACAGGTCTTTCTCCCTGTTTCTTGATATTAAGACGCTTGAAACCAGCTGCACATAGTGCGCGAGTACTGATGATTGATGGAACAAAGATTCTCACCGTAAAGCGTGCACAGAATATACTTTCTCCTGAAAATGTAGACCGCCTTTACGAACTTTACATCAACTACGAAGATGTAGAAGACTTTGCTAAAGTGGTCACTCTAGATGCTATTGCCGCCAAGGATTATGACCTTTCTCCTAATAAATACGTGGAATATCACAAAGAGGAAATCCGTCCATATGCCGAAGTGCTTGCTGAGTTCAAGGCAGCATACGAGGAGGTAAAGAGATGTGAAGAAGAATTTAGAAAACTGATAAACTTATAACCCTATGGAACAACTTGTAAAATATTATAGAAATCCCGATGAACCTATTTCATTGGAAGACTTGAAATCGTTCCTTTGGGGAGCAGCCACTCGCCTTCGTGGTCAGATTGATGCTGCTGGTTACAAAGAATATATTTTCCCTTTGCTATTCTTCAAACGAATTTCTGATGTGTACGATGAGCAGTTTGAAGGTTATGTTTGCGAAGGTGGTATAGAGTATGCCAATGCCCAAGCTCAAGAATTGGTAATTCGTATTCCTGATGGTGCCCATTGGCGTGATGTACGCGAGTGTACAGAAAATGTAGGCCAACGCTTGGTGGAAGCCTTTATTGCTATTGAACAGGCCAATCCAGGCGAGCATGCAGATGGTCGTGTGATTGGAGGTTTGGAAGGAATCTTTGGCCCTAAAGACGGCTGGACCAACAAGGCGAAGATGCCCGACCATATCATAACGTCTCTGATTGAAGATTTTTCACGATACAATTTGTCGCTTAAAGCATGCCCTGCAGACGAAATGGGACAGGCTTACGAATATCTGGTTGGTAAGTTTGCCGACGATGCTGGCAATACAGCACAGGAGTTTTACACCAATCGTACTGTAGTAGATTTGATGGCAGAGATTCTTCAGCCACGTCCAGGTGAAAGTATCTATGACCCTACATGTGGTTCGGGTGGTATGCTTGTGAAGTGTTTGGACTTTCTTCGTAAAAAGGGTGAACCATGGCAAGGTGTAAAGGTATTTGGCCAAGAGATTAATGCACTCACCAGCGCCATTGCCCGAATGAATCTTTACCTGAATGGTGTAGAAGACTTTTCTATTGTTCGTGAAGATACCTTAGCACACCCTGCATTTGTAGACGGAAGTAGGTTGCGTAAGTTTGATATTGTGTTGGCTAATCCACCATATTCTATTAAGACTTGGAATCGTGAAGCTTTTATGAACGATAAGTGGGGACGTAATTTCTTGGGAACTCCACCTCAAGGGCGTGCAGACTACGCTTTCTTCCAGCATATCCTTGCATCTATGGATGATAAGACAGGTAGATGTGCAATACTTTTCCCTCATGGTGTTCTGTTTAGAGATGAAGAACAAAGTTTAAGAGAAAAACTGATAAAGAGTGATGTTGTAGAATGTGTTATTGGCCTTGGTGCAAACCTTTTTTACAATTCACCCATGGAAGCTTGCATTCTGATATGTAATAATCAGAAACGTAGCACCTTGAAGAACAAAATCATTTTTATCAACGCTCTTAAGGAAGTTACACGAAAAAACGCAGAGAGCTATCTGGAAAAGGTACATATTGAAAAGATTGTATCTGCATATTTTAATGCTTCTGAAATTCAGAATTTCAGCACCGTGGCATCTCTTGAACAGATTGCAAATTACAACTACAATCTCAATATCTCTTTATATGCCAATGCTTTGAATAATGAAAATAACTTTAATGTTTTATCAGTTTCAGAAACATTGAGCAATTGGAAGAGTGTTCATGCAGAGATGACTTCTTCAATAACTGAAATGTTTACATTAATCGGCAAATGAGTATGAAATTAGAAGAATTTGCAAGAGAAAGTAGGGCAACTCATAAAGGTGATAAATCGGGTGTCCCCATTGTAGGATTAGAGCATCTTATTCCTCAAGAAATCAAGTTCTCTGGATATGATGTAGACACCGAGAATACATTTACGAAGACTTTCAAGAAGGGACAAATCTTGTTTGGCCGAAGAAGAGCATATCTAAAAAAGGCCGCTATTGCTGATTTTGATGGTATTTGTTCTGGGGATATTACTGTGATAGAGGCTATACCTGGTAAGGTAGACCCTTTGTTGCTTCCGTTCATTATTCAGAATGATAAGTTTTTCGATTATGCCGTTTCTCGCTCAGCTGGAGGTCTATCTCCTAGAGTAAAGTGGGAACATCTGAAAGACTACGAATTCGATCTTCCCCCCATCGAAGAGCAGCGTATCTTAGCAGATAAATTGTGGGCTGCATACAGACTAAAGGAGTCATATAAGAAACTTCTCACCGCCACCCAAGAAATGGTGAAATCGCAATTTATCGAGATATTTTATGGCATGGAAACTACTCCTGTAAAAGATTATATTGATGATTCTTTTCCTGGTGAATGGGGTACTGAAGATAAGGATGGTAATGGAGTAAAGGTTATACGTACTACAAACTTCACAAACTCAGGAAAGCTGAATCTTGCAGATGTTGTTACCCGCAGCATTGAAGATAGGAAGGTAGTTAGAAAGCAAATTAAAAAGTACGATACCATACTTGAAAGATCAGGTGGAACTGCTGATAATCCGGTGGGTAGAGTTGTGCTATTTGAAGAAGATAACTTGTTTTTGTGCAATAACTTCACGCAGGTTTTGAGATTCAAAGACGTTGATCCAAGGTTTGCATTCTATGCATTATACTACTTCTATCAGACAAATAGAACTGCAATCAGAAGCATGGGAAGCAAGACGACAGGAATTCAGAATCTCAACATGAGTAAATATTTGGAAATCGGCATTCCAAATGCATCAGATGAGGATCAGAAAGCGTTTGTTACAATTGCAGAACAAGCCGATAAATCAGAATTTGTTGGTTGCAAATCGCAATTTATCGAGATGTATTATAATACTCATAATAAGCAAACCCTTGAATCGGTTTGTCCAATCATGAATAAGGGGATAACGCCAAAATATGTTGAATCTTCTTCTGTCTTAGTGATTAATCAAGCATGTATCCATTGGGATGGTCAACGTTTGGGTAATATAAAATACCACAACGAGGAAATCCCAGTTAGGAAGAGAATACTTGAATCAGGAGATGTTCTCTTGAATGCAACTGGAAATGGTACTCTTGGACGATGTTGTGTATTTATTTGTCCTTCAGACAATAATACCTACATAAATGATGGACATGTGATTGCCTTGTCAACAGATAGAGCAGTGATTCTTCCAGAAGTGCTTAATACATACCTTTCTTTAAATGATACGCAAGCAGAAATATACAGGCAATATGTAACTGGTTCTACAAATCAAGTTGATATCGTATTCTCAGATATCAAGAAAATGAAAGTTCCTGTTCCTAGTATGGATGAACAAATCTTGTTTGTTGAGGTCCTCACACAAGCCGATAAATCAGAATTTGAACTCCGCAAATCGATAGAG
>UMIE01039380.1_pt1 | contig 13087 bp, 11 predicted proteins | sample 1965711 | NCBI WGS metagenome assembly UMIE01 (sample SAMEA4836116, study PRJEB28245) | human gut metagenome | biome: gut microbiome; material: fecal sample | place: Denmark | collected 2008 | reverse complement strand
GGAATTCATAGAAAAACATTTTCCTCAGTTCTTTCAACACTGTGTGTTCTGTTTCTGATCATGGCATTGTTTGAATTTTCTATTTATATGTACGGAGATCTGGATTATTCCAATCTGGAATACCTTGGAAGTACAGGCAATTCAGCAGATATATTCTGGGCAGATATTATGCTGACAGGACTTGGTGCAATTATGGATGTGACGGTGACGATCAGCGCAGCAGTAGGAGAGATCGTGCGGAAAAATCCATCGGTTTCTCTGAGAAGACTGATACATTCCGGTCGTGAAATCGGATATGATATTATGGGAACCATGATAAATGTACTGCTGTTTGTTTTGGCAAGCGGCATGATTCCCATGTTCATACTTAAGATGAATAATGATATAAGCTTTGTAACGATCGTGAGATACCACATTCCATATGATATCTGTCGTTTTCTGATAGAAAGTATTGGAATTGTACTGGCAATACCGGTATCTGTTTTTATTGCTTCAGTGATTATGAAAATACCATCACGGAAAAGGGGTGTCAGAGAATGATCATTTTTCTTGCATTGATTTTAATTTTTCTGGTGATCTTGATTGGCGGAGAGCGTGGAGCCATGTCAATTATGACACTGGCGGGGAATATTGTAATTTTGTTTTTTTCAATTATGCTGATGTCTGCCGGTTTTCCTGTACTGCTCCTGATATTGGTGGCAGGTGCAGGTGTCTGTTATGTTTCTCTGTTTTATCAGAACGGAAATAATCCAAAGACGCGGGCGGCTTTTCTGGCTACACTGCTGGTAATGTTACTTTTGTTTATTCCGATTTATATTATTACATGGAGATCAGGAAGTTACGGGTTAAATGAGATCCAGATTTCAGAAGATGATTTTATGTATTATTACAGTACGGATCTTCATATTAACATGCTTCATGTAGGAATATTTGTAACTGTTTTCAGTACTCTTGGGGCTGTTATCGATACAGCATTATCTGTAACATCTTCTGTATATGAAGTCTGGACTCATAAAAACAGTCTGACAGCGAAAGAGCTTACAGCTTCCGGCTATCAGGTTGGGAAAGAAATTATCGGTACAACGGTAAATACGTTGCTGTTTGCTTATCTTGGAGGAACTATTTTATTATTTTCATACATTCAGACACAGCAATATAGCCTGGAGATCATTCTTAATTCCCAGTTCCTATTCCAGGATGTTGCAGTCATGCTATCTGGTGCGGTAGCCTGCCTTGTTACTGTCCCGGTATCGATCAGATGTATTATTCGACAGATCTCATGAAGCATATCTCCACTGCACTGAATACGGAATCCATGGTCCCGATACAGATGTTCTTTCCTGTATTCAGCAGACGTGGGCTCTCTTTTATGAAAGCAGTTATTATATTTATGGGAGTGTTTTTACAGGCAGTTCCATTTCTGATCCTGGGAGTCCGTCTATCTTCGGCGCTTCAGACATATGTATCGGAAAAATGGATCGTAAAATTACGTGAAATGTGAAGAAAGTGTGAAATTAGCACTCGCCTATTGACAGTGCTAATAATGCGTGTTATAGTACATACAGAACAAAGGAAGAGAGAAAAAAGAAATCTTCCGGAGAAAGTTCTTACAGAATTTGCAGATGTTTTCAGAAACAGTAAATTAAAAACGCCTGCGCAGCACGCAGCGAATATAGATCAGGAGGAATGAGTTATGTTAATGCCAAGTATTTTCGGAGAAGATTTATTTGATGATTTTATGGGATATCCGACAGGCCGTCAGGCAGCTGCCAATGCTTATCCTCAGGTGAAGGATATGATGAAGACAGATATCCTTGATGTAGATGGCAATTATGAACTGGAGATCGATCTTCCGGGATTTAAGAAAGAGGATGTGAAGATCCAGCTGAAGAATGGTTATCTGAACATTCAGGCAACCAGAGAAGAGAAGAAGGACGAGAAGGATGATAAAGGTAAATATGTTCGCAGAGAACGTTATACAGGAACCTGCAACAGAAGCTTTTATGTAGGCTCGAGCATTAAGCATGAAGATATCCATGCGAAATATGAGAACGGAATCCTTCATGTAACCTTCCCGAAAGAAGAGACCAAGAAAGAAGCAGAAGAGAAGAAATTTGTTTCTATTGATTGATCAGCATTTATTGTGAAGCCCCGGTACTGGATTGCAAGCTCCGGGTGATGGGATATAGCATAATAACAATATCCGGAACAACCCAAACGGATATTGCAAATATTAAAGCTCCAAATTGCACATTGCATTTGTTTATATAAATGAATATAACCCCCTTTTTTCCACCCCTCTGCCAATGTCCGGCAGAGGGGTTCTTTACGTTTCAGCCTGAAGTACAGAGGTGAATTCTGATTACTGTTTACTGGTAATATTCCGCGAAGCGTGTTGCTGAGAACGGAGTGAACAGTAACGAATTCTGATTAACTTTACACTCTTTCCTCACTCTGTTATACTTGGAACAGGTAAACAGCGGAAATTCGGCAATACTATAAAATTGGGGAAAGAGTTTTTACAGAGGTGAATATATGAGAGATAAGATCAAGGTTATCATGGACTGTGATCCCGGAATCGATGACGGGATCGCACTGGCATATGCGGCAGCACATCAGGACGAACTGGAGCTGCTTGCAGTGACGACATCTGCAGGAAGTACCAGGATAGAAAGAGTGACCAAAAATGCACTGGAGCTGGTGGATTTTTACGGACTGAAGGTTCCGGTGGCAGGGGGCCAGGACCGTCCTCTTGTGAAAGCAGCAATTTATGCGGAAGAATTCCACGGAGAGACAGGGCTTGGCCATTGCGTACTGCCGGAAGCAAAATCAGAGGTTGCTTCTGATAATGCAGTGCTTTTTATACGTGACATTCTGAATGCCATTCCGGAGGGCGAGCAGGTAGTAATGATCGAAACTGCACCAATGACTAATCTTGCACTTCTGTTGAAGGTTTTTCCTGAAATAAAGAATAAGATCAGAAAAATCGTATTTACAGGCGGCGCAGCAAAAGGCGGAAACATCACACCGGCAGCGGAATTCAACATCTACGCAGATCCGGAGGCGGCAAAGATCGTATTCGATTCCGGAATCCCACTGATCATGTGTGGACTGGATGCTACCCTGAAATGTAATCTTACCAGAAACCAGATCATGAAGCTGTGCCAGTCCGGTGATCCGGCAGCCAGAGCCTGTGGAGATATGGCTGGCTACGTACTTGAAAATTTTTCCAAATATCGCTGCGTGGCAAGTATCCATGCTGCTGTACCGTTTATGTATCTCATCCATCCGGAGTTCTTTAAAACAGAAAAAGTATTCCTGGATGTGGATTGTTCAGACGGTGCCGGACGAGGTGCCACATTATGCGATTTCCGCTGGTGGCTACACGAAGAAGACGAAATGAAAGATATGATTCTGACAGATGCAGATACAGAAAGCTTCCAGCAGGAGCTGTTTGAAGCGATTTATTCTGTGTCCGAATGCAAAAATATGAAATAGCCGGACAACGATCCGGAAACAGCTGCATCTATGAAGCAGCTGAGCAGTCAGATAAGAGGACAGAAAACCCATGAACTATATTGTATTTGACCTGGAATGGAACCAGAATCCGGATGGAAGAAGACATCCGGATAGTCGGCTCCCGTTTGAGATCATAGAGATCGGGGCAGTAAAATTAAATGAAAAAAGAGAGATCGTTGATACCTTTCAGTGCCTGATCAAGCCCAAAGTGTACCACTGGATCCACGACAGTATCCATGAAGTGATCCACGTGGATTATCATGAACTGGAAAAAGGCATCCCTTTTCCAAGGGCGATCCGCAGATTTCTGGAATGGTGCGGGGAGGAGTATCGCTTTTTTACCTGGGGAGACCAGGATGTGATGGAACTTCAGCGCAATATGAAATACTATAATCTTTTGAAGCTGATGCCAGGACCGGTGCATTACTATGATGTGCAGAAACTTTTCAGCATAAAATTCGAGGATGGAATATCCAGGCGTTCCCTGGAATATGCTACAGACTACCTGCAGCTTCCCAAAAACCGGGATTTTCACCGGGCACTGGCAGACGCCAGCTATACTGCCAGGATACTTCTGGAGATTGATGAAGCCTGCATGATCCGCCATCCGTCCCTAGATGTATATCAGAATCCAAAATCCAGAGACAGCGAGATCTATATTTCCTATACAGACCATGACAAGTTTGTGTCCAGGGAATTTGTATCAAAGGAGCGTCTGATGAAGGACCGTACCATGGTAAGTACCATGTGTCCCATTTGCAGATGCCCTGCCAAGAGGAAGATCCGCTGGTTCAGTACCAACAATTCCAAGGTATATTACAGCCTTGCCCTTTGCCATGAGCATGGACCTGTTGCCGGAAAGATCCGGATCCGAAAAACCGATGAGGGAAAATATTTCGGGGTGAAGACCCTGAGAGCAGAAGATACAGAAGCGGCGGATGAGATCCGTGAAAAGCACGAATCTCTCCGCCGCAGGAAAATGTTACGAAGCCAGGAGAAGATCTGATACGATGTTTCGTTCGTATTGCATTCCCCATCCGACCATTTGTTTCTTATAATAATATTTGCTTTTCAGACGCAGTGGGCCGACAGCATTCTGAAGAACGGCCTGGCGTTTGTTAAGCTGTGATTTTTTGATACCTTTTGGAAGAGTCACATAAACCTTTGTCTGATAATAAAACGGATAGGTGTTTCCGTTATTCTTAAGGATATATTTGTCACAAGGGAGTACCTTAAACGGGACTGGCTCCATGGACACCTTCATATCCACTTTTTCAAAATTTTCAAAACCATAATTAAAAAGAGAAGCGGTATCGCTGTAAGCATTTGCCGCGGAAGTAGAATTCAGGATCACGGCTACCAGCGTTATATTTCCTCGTTTGCAGTAGGTGACAAGTGTGTTGCCGGATGCATCCGTGTAGCCTGTTTTTCCGCCACGGACGCCTTCATAATAATATTCGCCGTTTTTCATCATCTTGTGATGATTGAGCAGCTGGCGGGCTTCCGCAAATTTATTGGTAGGCGGGATCTCGTAATAACGTTTGGTGCAGTATCGCCGGAAAAGAGGATTCAGCCAGGCGGATTTGGCGATCTTTGCCATGTCGGAGGCTGTGGTGTAATGATTCTCATCCGGAAGACCGTTGGGATTATTAAAGTGTGTGTTCTTGCAGCCAAAAAGCTTGGCGCGCCAGTTCATGAGCTCTGTGAATTTCTTTACAGAGCCGGAAACTTCTTCCGCAACAGCGACAGACATTTCATTAGCGGACTGGAGCATGACAGCCATCAGGGCCTGATCCCTGGTGAATTTTTCACCGGGAGCAGCATAAATACTGGAATCTCCGGCAGTTACACTGGTGGAAGCTTTTTCAGATACGGTAATGTTTGTCTTAGCGTTCAGATTTTCGCAGGCAAGCAGTGTAGTCAGGATCTTCGTGATGCTGGCAGGGTAGAGCTGTGTGTCCGCATTTTTGGAATAAAGAACGGCTTCTGTATTTACGTCCATAAGGACTGCAGCCTGTGCTTCGATGCTGGGACCTTTGGGCCACCCGTCAATGGAATCGGTGTCGGCAGCCTGTGAATAATAGTTGGAGTGAGCAGGCGTGACTGCTGCGGCCTGACCATCAGGAACCGGTGTGGCAGTGACGATAGGATCACCATATTCATCGTATCCATAGGCAGCCGCCGCGCAGGGAGCTGCGCCTGTGAGCAGGATCCCTATGCCGAGAATGCCTGCAAAGATCCGGCGCAAGGATCGTTTTTTCATATTTTTCATAACAAGATACCTTTCAGTGATAAATCCGGGCGAGAAGGTTATTATTCATTTGAGAATCAGTAACCGAAAAAATCTTGCCCGTTTTGTGATGAGGTGCAGTATTTCATTAATTATAGCATTGTATTAATGAAACGCTGTATTTTTGCCCTCAAGATTCTGTAGTAGTATACCACTTTCCTCCCGGAAAAACCACTTGCAGTCTGTGAAAATTCCATTAAGAAGAAGTGAACATACATATAATAAGAAAAAATCCATGAAAACACTTGACATATGGATTTTCCCCAACCTATAATAGACAGCGTATATAGAAAAAGCTGTGATGGAGACAGTAGGCCATATGGAAAGCTTGTAGCGAACTGGGGATGGTGGGAGCCCGGGACGAGTAAATATGGCGGAATATCACTCCTGAGCTTCAGTTCCGAAGTTGTCCGGCAGCAGCCGGAAGAATATCTGATATACAGATGATCATTAAGTAAGAACTGACGGATTTCCTCCGTTACAGGGAACATATATCGGCAGATACAAAGAATTGTCCGCCATGAACAGACATGGAACAATAGCCCGCGCCATAACACAGAGCATAAGAACACAGCAGAAGACGCAGGGATCCGGACACAGGCCCGTATAATGTAACAGGTGGTACAGCGAATCAGACTTCGTCCTTTTACAGGATGGGGTCTTTTTTTATAAGTGCCCGAAGCATTGGCACGAACAGGTATCTGTGAAGAAACAATCCGCTGTGGCCTTACAGATGAGGCAGCAGCCAGTAATCAGACACAGGAGGTAAATATTGTGTATCGTAAAGTTGACACGAATCTGAATTTTGTTGACCGTGAAAAAGAAGTCGAGAAATTCTGGAAAGACAACAAGATTTTCGAAAAGAGTATGGACAGCCGTAAAGAGGGCGAGACATACACATTCTATGACGGACCGCCTACCGCAAATGGTAAGCCACATATCGGACACGTTCTGACACGAGTTATCAAGGATATGATCCCGAGATACCGTACAATGAAGGGGTACATGGTTCCGAGAAAAGCAGGATGGGATACTCACGGACTTCCGGTTGAGCTTGAGGTTGAGAAGAAGCTTGGCCTTGACGGCAAGGAGCAGATCGAGGAGTACGGAATGGAGCCGTTCATTCAGCAGTGTAAGGAGAGCGTATGGAAATACAAGGGAATGTGGGAGGATTTCTCCTCTACCGTTGGTTTCTGGGCTGACATGGAGCATCCGTATGTAACATACGACAACAATTTCATCGAGTCCGAGTGGTGGGCGCTGAAAGAGATCTGGGAAAAAGGTCTTCTTTATAAAGGCTTTAAGATCGTTCCTTACTGCCCACGCTGTGGAACTCCGCTTTCCGCACAGGAGGTTTCTCAGGGCTACAAGACTGTTAAAGAGCGCTCTGCGATCGTGCGTTTCAAGGTTGTTGGTGAGGACGCATACTTCCTGGCATGGACAACAACACCATGGACACTTCCATCCAACGTTGCGCTTTGTGTAAACCCGGATGAGATCTACTGTAAGGTAAAAGCAGCAGACGGCTATACCTACTACATGGCAGAGGCACTTCTGGACAAGGTTCTCGGCAAGCTTGCAAAGGATGATGAGCCTGCATATGAGATCCTTGAGAAATATAAAGGAACAGACCTTGAGCGCAGAGAATATGAGCCGCTTTTTGCATGTGCAGGAGAGGCAGCAGCAAAACAGCACAAAAAAGCTCATTTCGTAACCTGTGACAACTACGTTACCATGAGTGATGGTACCGGTATCGTTCATATCGCACCTGCATTTGGTGAGGATGACAGCCGTGTCGGACGTGAGTATGACCTTCCGTTCGTACAGTTCGTAGACGGACAGGGCAACATGACCAAAGAGACACCATACGCAGGTGTATTCGTAAAGAAAGCGGACCCGATGGTCCTCACAGACCTTGACAAAGAGGGCAAGCTTTTTGACGCACCGAAATTCGAGCATGATTATCCGCACTGCTGGAGATGTGACACACCGCTTATCTACTATGCACGTGAGTCCTGGTTCATCAAGATGACTGCAGTAAAGGATGATCTGATCCGTAACAACAATACTATCAACTGGATTCCAGAGAGCATCGGTAAGGGTCGTTTCGGTGACTGGCTTGAGAACGTTCAGGACTGGGGTATTTCCAGAAACCGTTACTGGGGAACACCACTGAACATCTGGCAGTGTGAGTGCGGACATATGGAATCCGTAGGAAGCCGCCAGGATCTCTATGAGAAGAGTGGTGACGAGCGTGCGAAGACCATCGAGCTTCACCGTCCATACATTGATGATATCACCATGAAGTGTCCGGACTGCGGCAAGACCATGCACCGTGTACCGGAGGTAATCGACTGCTGGTTCGATTCCGGAGCAATGCCTTTTGCACAGCATCATTATCCATTTGAGAATAAAGACCTGTTCGAGCAGCAGTTCCCGGCAGACTTCATCTCCGAGGCTGTTGACCAGACAAGAGGATGGTTCTACTCCCTTCTTGCTGAGTCCACACTGCTTTTCAATAAGGCTCCGTATAAGAATGTAATCGTTCTGGGACATGTACAGGATGAGAACGGACAGAAGATGAGTAAGTCCAAGGGAAATGCAGTAGATCCGTTTGATGCACTGAACAAATACGGCGCAGATGCGATCCGCTGGTATTTCTACATCAACAGTGCTCCATGGCTTCCGAACCGTTTCCATGGCAAGGCAGTTGTAGAGGGACAGAGAAAGTTCATGAGCACTCTGTGGAACACCTACGCATTCTTCGTACTGTATGCGAACATTGATAATTTTGATGCAACTAAATATACTTTAAATTACGATAAGCTTCCGGTTATGGATAAATGGCTGCTCAGCAAGCTGAATACCATGGTGAAGACTGTCGATGCGGATCTTGATTCCTACAAGATTCCGGAGGCTGCAAGAGCACTCCAGGAATTTGTTGACGATATGAGTAACTGGTATGTAAGAAGAAGCCGTGAACGTTTCTGGGCAAAGGGAATGGAGCAGGATAAGATCAATGCTTACATGACACTTTACACAGCACTGGTAACAGTTGCCAAGGCTGCAGCTCCGATGATCCCGTTCATGACTGAGGATATCTACCAGAACCTTGTAAGAAGCATTGATGCAGACGCTCCGGAGAGTATCCATCTCTGCGATTACCCGGAGGTAAACGAGGCATGGATCGACAAGGATCTTGAGGCAAACATGGAAGAGCTTCTTGAGATCGTTGTTCTCGGACGTGCATGCAGAAATACCGCAAACATCAAGAACCGTCAGCCGATCGGAACCATGTATGTAAAGGCTGAGAAAGCTATGGATAAATTCTACACAGATATCATCGCAGATGAGCTTAACGTAAAAGAAGTGAAATTCGCAGATGATGTAGAGTCCTTCATTTCCTACAGCTTCAAGCCGCAGCTTCGTACAGTAGGACCGAAATACGGCAAGCTTCTGAACGGCATCCGTACCGCACTCTCCGAGATCGACGGAACCGCAGCAATGAAAGAGCTGAGAGATAATGGTGTTCTCGTTCTTGACATTGACGGAAACAGAGTCGAGCTTGCAGAGGAAGACTTATTGATCGAAACAGCCCAGAGCGAGGGCTATGTGACAGAGACAGACGGTGAGACATCCGTTGTCCTTGATACAAACCTTACACCTGAACTGATCCAGGAGGGCTTTGTCCGCGAGATCATCAGCAAGGTTCAGACCATGCGTAAAGAGGCTGGTTTCGAAGTCATGGACAAGATCATTGTCTATGCAAAAGATAACGATAAGATCATGGATATCATGAAAGCAAACCAGGATGAGATCAAACGTGAAGTACTGGCAGAAAACATTATTCTGGGAGAAGCAGAGGGTTACACCAAGGAGTGGAACATCAATAAAGAGGCTGTAACACTGGGAGTATCCAAAGTACAGGAGGAAAACTAATGATTGACAAGCAGTTTGAGAAAGAGGAATTCAAAAAAAGTGTAAAAGAAAACGTAAAATTCCTTTATCGAAAAACACTGGAAGAGGCTACACAGGAGCAGATCTTTCAGGCTGTAAGCTACACTGTGAAGGACGTGATCATTGACAACTGGCTCAAGAGCCAGAAGGCGTATGAAAAACAGGACCCGAAGATTGTATATTATATGTCCATGGAGTTCCTTATGGGCCGTGCCCTTGGAAACAACCTGATCAACCTTGGTGCATACGGCGAGGTTAAGGAGGCTCTTGAGGAGCTTGGACTTGACATTAACTGCATCGAAGACCAGGAGCCGGATCCGGCTCTTGGAAACGGTGGACTCGGAAGACTGGCAGCATGCTTCCTGGATTCCCTTGCAACTCTGAACTACTGTGCATACGGATGCGGAATCCGTTACCGTTATGGTATGTTCAAGCAGGAGATCCGTGACGGTTATCAGGTAGAAGCACCGGATAACTGGCTGAAGAACGGCTATCCTTTCGAGCTCCGTCGTCCGGAGTATGCAAAAGAGGTTCATTTCGGCGGATATGTACGTGTTGAGTGGGATCCGGTGAAGAACGAGAATAAATTCATCCATGAAGGATATCAGGCAGTTAAGGCTGTTCCTTACGATATGCCGATCACAGGTTATAACAACGATGTTGTAAACACACTTCGTATCTGGGATGCAGAGCCGATCGTAGACTTCAACCTTGACTCTTTTGACAAGGGTGATTATCACAACGCAGTAGAGCAGGAGAACCTTGCACGTACTATCGTAGAGGTGCTTTATCCGAATGATAACCATATGGCAGGTAAAGAGCTTCGTCTGAAACAGCAGTACTTCTTCGTATCTGCCAGCCTTCAGGCAGCGATTGCCAAATACAAAAAAACACACGACGACATTACCAAGCTTCATGAGAAGGTTGTATTCCAGATGAATGATACTCATCCGACAGTTGCAGTTGCAGAGTTGATGCGTATTCTTATCGATGAGGAAGGTCTTGGCTGGGATCAGGCATGGGATATCACAACAAAATGCTGTGCTTACACCAACCACACCATCATGTCCGAGGCACTTGAGAAATGGCCGATCGAGCTGTTCTCCAGACTGCTTCCGCGTGTATACCAGATCATCGAGGAGATCAACCGTCGTTTCATTCTTGAGATCCAGCAGAAATATCCTGGAAACTTCGAGAAGGTTAAGAAGATGGCGATCATCTATGACGGACAGGTTAAGATGGCTCACCTTGCGATCGTTGCAGGCTACTCTGTAAACGGTGTTGCACGCCTTCATACCGAGATCCTCAAGAATCAGGAGCTGAAGGATTTCTATGAGATGATGCCTGAGAAGTTCAACAATAAAACAAACGGTATCACACAGAGACGTTTCCTTGCTCATGGAAACCCGCTTCTGGCTGACTGGGTAACAGACAAGATCGGACCGGACTGGATCACAGATCTTTCCCAGCTTTCCAAGCTTAAGGTTTACGCAGACGATGAGAAGGCTCTTCAGGAGTTCATGACCATCAAGTTCAAGAACAAAGAGCGTCTTGCAAAATATATCCTGGAGCACAATGGTGTTGAGGTTGACCCGCACTCTATCTTCGATATCCAGGTTAAGAGACTTCATGAGTACAAACGTCAGCTTCTTAACATCCTGCATGTGATCTATCTGTACAACCAGATCAAGGCACATCCGGAGATGGATTTCTATCCAAGAACATTTATCTTTGGTGCAAAAGCTTCCGCAGCTTACGCACGTGCAAAGAAGATCATCAAGCTGATCAACTGTGTGGCAGATGTTGTAAACAATGATGCTTCCATCAACGGTAAGCTGAAGGTTGTATTCATCGAGAACTACCGTGTATCCAACGCTGAGATCATTTTTGCGGCAGCAGATGTTTCCGAGCAGATCTCCACAGCAAGTAAAGAGGCTTCCGGTACAGGTAACATGAAATTCATGCTGAACGGTGCTCCGACACTTGGAACCATGGATGGTGCTAACGTTGAGATCGTACAGGAGGTTGGCGAGGAGAATGCATTTATCTTCGGTATGAGCTCCGACCAGATCATCAACTATGAGAACAACGGCGGTTACGATCCGGACTTCATCTACAACACAGATCCGGAGATCCGTCAGGTACTGATGCAGCTGATCAACGGAACCTTCTCCAGCGATACAGAGATGTTCCGTGACATCTACAATTCACTTCTCGACAAACGCAACATGCCGAGACCTGACCAGTACTTCATTCTTGGCGACTTCCGTTCCTATGCAGAGGCACAGAAGCGTGTTGAGGAAGCATATAAGGATGAGAAACGCTGGGCTAAGATGGCACTTCTCAATACAGCATGCAGCGGTAAGTTCACATCCGACAGAACTATCCAGGAGTATGTAGATGATATCTGGCATCTGGATAAGGTTATTGTGAAAGAGAACTAAGATATAGAAAGTAATCTGCAAAGTATTACCATAAAATAAATTTCCACACAAAAACAGGGCTCGTCGGAAGTGGCGACGGCCCTGTTTTTTGTGTGAAAATTATGCCGGATTGATGACGATCCGGTTCCGCCTGGCCAGTGCAATGGCGATATGGCAGCCTTCCGCGATGGCGCAGGCTTTATCGGCAAAGCTGATGATCCAGGCTTCCCTGTTGCGTGGAAGAGGTCCCAGAGGGAACATATGTGAGAGTATCGCATCCAGCTCTTTGTCTGTGACATCAAAGTGTGCGGCACTGTTGTCTGCGGCAGCCTTCGGGTGATAAAACGCCTGATGCTCACCGGTCGGTGTCTCCGCCTTGAAGTCATAGGGACAGAAATCGTGGAGAAGTCCTGCCCTTGCGGCGGCTTTCTCGTCACATCCCAGCTTCCTGGCAATGAACCAGGAGAGGTAAGAAACATTGATACTGTGCATGAGCCGTGTGGTCCACTGGTGGTGGGTGTACAGGCTCAGCTTCAGGAACTCTCTGTTACAGAGGATGTTCTTCACAAGCGCATGATATTCCTGTGAGACCTCATCCGACACCGTGATATCCATCGGCAATCACCTTCTTTCTTTTGTTTATAATTTCATTATGACTATTATGGAGAAAAATGCAATATGGTTTATAGTTTTTTTAGAAATTAGCTTGGACAAATTTATTTGGGATGGGAAATGTCAGCGCGCAGAAGTAAGGAGAATGTTTTTTGGGGGTCTGTTCTTTGGGAAATTATGGTATAGTAAAGTGAAAACGCTATAACGGTTTTATGGACAGCTATATAAGATAGGCTGAAAATAGCTGATTTAGATGGTTGACATAATAAAAAGAAGAGGAGCGTAA
>UMIE01028043.1_pt1 | contig 13335 bp, 9 predicted proteins | sample 1965711 | NCBI WGS metagenome assembly UMIE01 (sample SAMEA4836116, study PRJEB28245) | human gut metagenome | biome: gut microbiome; material: fecal sample | place: Denmark | collected 2008 | reverse complement strand
AACAACCTGTAAAATAGAGAATAGCTGATAGTCCAATTATAATTTTATATTTCATATTGCGAATATTAGGAGTAACAAACACATTTCGATGCGGAAAGCTTTTATTAGAAGAAATATAATTATTATTACATTCTTTGTATCTCAACAAGAAACCAAAATACTTTTTTTGCATGATTCCCTGCATGATAGTTCTCAATTCCTATATATACCATTTCCAAAAACAGACAATAACCAAAAAGTTATAAAATATGCAGGCTTGGGAGTTTAGTATTCTTCATCTTATTATCAACTTTAATTATGCGCTGCTTTATACCATAATGTATTTTCTTTCAGCACAGTCATAGGATTGTCACTCGGATCGGATGTTGTTATACCGGAAAATGTATTGATAGGAATAATACCTTTGGCCATAGTGTAGAAATTTTTTGTATGGGTTTTATATGGAACAAGATGATTTAGCTGCTCTCTAAATTGGTTTAATAATATAGGATCGTTACAGAGTGAGGTTATATAATCTGCAAAATCATAAAATATTACAGGAGTATAACCATCTAAACGTTGGATTGTTCCCCTCAGGGATTTGTCAAAAGAATATTTACTATTGATACTTTTTATGATGGCTGCCATATTCTCCAGTTCTGAACAGTCCGTTACTGCTAATGTCCCACAAGGCATTATTTCATAGGTTGAATAAAAATTGTAAAATTCTTCACATCCCGATTGATAATCGGGATTCCCCAGTAAATATTCCCCAATAGCGGCATAAGGCATTCCGTATGCCATCATCTCACTGGTAGAACCAATCAAATATTTTGTAACATCCTTTAATTCATAGGCAACCTCTATAGATGACATATAACAGTCATCAAATAGAATATATTCCATTTTCATGCCTGCATTAGCAATACCGGAGGCTAGAGATTTTATATCTGTTTGGTATTCGGCGGTCAGTCCTCCAAAATAACGTGTCAATGGAACACCCTGATATTCCCAATGCATTTTCATGTGAGGTGCGGAACGCACTTTCATCTCATAAACAGGAAGCCATCCCATACCGTGACATCCTATAATCATGGTATAAACAGAAGCCGGAGCAAATGCCTTTACATCATTTAAAATTGCTGTTATCCCATCGATTGTCGTAAAAGGCGGAGACTTATATTTTTTAAGTATTTCACGTTTACATCTCCCGTGAGAAGACACAATTTCAAACATCATGGCCTCCGTACTACCGGTAGAAATAAAAACAATTACTTTCTCATTGTTCAGCCCTATTTTCGTTATACATTTTTCCAGGTCAGATATGTTATTATAAAAATAGTTCGTCAAATTTGAGGACCATGGCAAATACATGAATAATGTTTTCCGGTTGGCTTCTATCTTTTGATTTTCCTCCTTCTCGCATGAAGAAAAAAGTAAAATTCCTCCCAATAAAAAGATAATGCTAACCTTTACGTAGATTTTTTTCGTTGTTTTCATCCTGCAAATTGTCCAATAACTCATTATTACTTTTTTATTATAGCCTTCCATTGTAAAATCTCTATTTTATCTTAAATGTGAATTGTAAATAACCATTTCCTGATATTCATAGAATCAAATCCTCTTATAATCTTACAATATTATGACTCATTATCTCACAATATATTGAATATTCTAATAAACAGCATGAATTTAATCGTTTATAACACGAGATGATTTTCTTTTCAATGCCCTATGGCAGTTCTCATTGGAGACACTGCCGAATGGCACTTGTTTCCGTTTCATTCTTGCAAAAAAAGATGAAACGGTTTAACAGGAACAACTGCCTGTTGAAACAATACCGGCACCAATGTCACAACAGGCAGTTTTATGGTTACTTATGGCAGTCCAAACCGATTTTCAAAGCCAAATCGCTCCGGCTTCCACATCCCCTGACTTATAAGTGTAAATTATAAACTCTTCAAGCGCTTCTTTCCATGTAAGATTGAAGGTTCCCATAATTGAATGTATGGCACGATTACTTTTTTCATCAAGCCCGTCTTCTTCCACCCCTTCGGGGTTCGTGTCTTCGTCTACCCCCACAGTCTCTTCACGGCTCCAGAACACCACTACCGGAATGTTTAGGTTGATATCCCATGTACCACGCTGGATCAATATTCCGGAAGGTTTATAGAACGGATCAAAAGTACCTGTTTCCGGATTGCCCTTGGATTTGTAGCCGTGATAAAGACGAATTTTCAGGTCGAATTCCTTACGGTCTTTCAAAAAACGGATAACTCCTTTCAAACCTATCGGGTTACTGTCTCCTGTTATTTCAGCTTCCTTGCTATGTTTGGTCTTGTCCCAGGGGGTAGTGTCCACATAAAGATAATCCACCAATTTCTGCGGTTCATTGTCATCGGCTTCCGGCTGACCGTCAAATGTGGGTTTTACATTTTCAGGCGTGAAGAAATGTTGATGAATATTATCCTGCCCGTTTTCTATAAACTGGCTGTTCATCAAATCTCCTTTGGCGTTATAGTAATAGATGAACATCAAATAAACGGGAGCCGGGGTGTATTTCCCATAAGTATAGTAGTCTCCATTTTTCTGCACGTAGAACTTGCTTTGACTGCCTTCGGCAAGCCTCCAACCCTTGCCGGCTTTCAGCTCATAAGTTATTTCCTGAATACGTTTCATGTGCTTGGCCGGAGATTCCGGATTCTGGTGAGGTCCACCGACTTTCTGTATTTCATTCCAGTCTGCATGCAGGTGACATTCCACAAGACGGATAGTCATTTTGGAAGGATCTTCATGCAATTTATTATCTGTCTCATTTTCAGGAATTACAGGATCTTTACTGCATGAATTGAACAACAACGAAAGAGCTGTTCCTATCAGGAACATCAATGCGATTTTACATACATTTGTTTTCATTTTTTATTTATTTGGTTAATAATAATTGTTATAAATCAAAAACTCCAGTTCACTACACAACGTACATCAGATCCCATGTCATGTGCATAGTAGCGTGAACGGTTAGTGTATTCTTTATATTCTTTGTTCAAGATATTGTCTGCCGCTATCATGAATTGTAGTTTGTATCCGTATTTTACAGGACACTCAAAGCTAGCAGCGAACCCCAAGAGGTGGTATGCCGGAGGGGTATAGGGAATAAGATCCGTATTCGAGTCAAACCGGGTCTGTTTTGCCACGAATCGATGTCTGATACTCAAACGTAATTTGGAATGCGATTTGGTTTCGTGAAGCCATGAGAGGTCATGGCTGAAACGGGAAGAGGGGATATAAGGAAGGTAATTTCCTGTCGTCTGTTCATTTGCCCGTATAAAAGAAGCAATCAGGTGATAATCCCATGAATTTATGGGCATGAAGTGAAAGTCAAAATCCATTCCGCGAAAGAAAGCCGGGGTCTGTTTGTATTGGAATACAGGGTATACCCCCGAAATAACAGTGATGGTTTCTTTCTTCGGTTCATCATAGATATAGCCGCTTATCCATTGCAGGTAACCGTCCATTCGGGCACTGAATACCTTATTGCTGTAACTGATGGAAGATATCCATTTATAGCTCCTTTCGGAGTGCATGGTAGAATCTCCTTTGACAAACATTCCGGATCCGAGTTCATTTCCGTTGCTATATAATTCATACACGTGAGGAGCTCTCCAGGCCAGCCCGAAATTAGTGGTGAGCTTCCATTGGTCAGAGAAATGATGATGACCTCCCAGACTGTATGATACGTTATTGAACTTTCTTGTTCCTCCATAGAGACTTCCTGTCCAGTCATAACCACTGGCACGGGTTTCCTGTCCGTCAAAACGAATACCTGCTTCAATTCCTCCTTTACTGTAATTATACTTCCCGATACCATATATTCCCATCTGTGTCTCCGTATAGTTGGGAATAACGGGAACAATACCTGTTCCTGCCTGACTGTGATTATCAATGAACATAATTTGTCCCCCAACCTCTGTTTGCCATGAATTATAATTCAATTTCCAGCAGAGAGAGTTTTGTAATGAGTTTAAGTGCAGGGAAACAGCTGGAATGTCGGAACCCAGACGCCGGATGCGGTTTTCCTGTCGGTCGTCCTTCTGCCAGGAACTTTGCCAGTAAAGATTTCCTGCGTTCCGCATACTGAACTTCATTTTACCAATGGCTGTCTGATGGGTAACTTTTTGATATGGGTATGCGATACTTCGCGTGAAAGGATCTGTGTACAGGGGACGTCCCAATCGGATACGTTCTGCCAGCAGATCTTCACTTCCCATCTGGGCACTGAACATTACTCCCGTCCGGTTGTAAAAGTGACTGTAGAATCCTTCTATTCTTAAACGTCCACGGTCATAGCCGAGTAAAGCGGAGGTATGATGTTCTCTGGCTCCAGTGTTATTTAGAAGATAGTTTGCGGTGGAACGGTCTCCGGAATTTGAATATGTCCCCTGTACTCGCCAGGCAAGGTCACGGAGAAAAGGGAAAGTGCCTTCCAACTGTCCGGTCAGCACATAACGGTGACCATTACTTCCATAAAGTATGGAAGTCTTTCCTTTCAAGGCCTTCTTCCGGAAGGGTAAGGGAGCCTGTTCCATGACAATAATTCCTCCCAAAGCTTCTGAACCATATCGTACCGCGTCAGAACCTTTTATCACCCGAATGGAAGCGTTTCCGTTCATATCCACTTCAGGAGCATGATCAACTCCCCATTGTTGGCCTGTCTGGCGGGAACCATTGTTTATGATTAATATCCGGTTGCCATACATTCCTTGGATGACAGGTTTGGCAACTGTCGTCCCCGTACTGATGGAACTTACGCCACTGACCTGTTCAAGCAGAGAGGTGAGAGAAGTTCCCAATGCGCGATTGATTGCGAAGGAAGTAAGGTTGTTGCTTACCGTATTCCGAGTCACTCCGGAGCACTCACCGGTAATAATGACTTCTTCCAGAATTTTTATCTCCGGATAAAGATATACTGTTTGAATATTCACCTTTTTGAATGCCTCACTCAAATATATATATTGAGATTTGTAGCCCAAACTCTGTACAAGAACTGTATCCTTGGAATTTGTCTTCCAAGGGATAATGATTCTTCCTCCGGTTGAACTGGCAAGGGGTTGATTCTCCAATAAGATGTAAGCTCCTTCAATCGGACGTCCGGTTTCCTTATCTACAACCAACAGTGTCCTATGTGTATCTGATTGCTGTCGGTATTTCTGTGCATACATCCTTGTAGGAGATATTGCACACAGCCAGACAATGAATAGACACACATATTGGAAATATGCATGAAATGTCATACTTTACGAAAATTGTAATGAAGTTATAAATTGTTTAAGATAACCAAAGGGCACAGCATCCCTCTTTCACATGTCATCTTATAATGCATGCAACCCATGAGAGGGATTGTAATAGTTGGACAGGAGGAGCGCGGAGAGACAATAGGGGAAAAGTAACAGTAATGTCCTTCTCCTTTTGGATAAGATATTCAACGGGGTTCTCTGTCTGAACGCAATTGTACTCAAAGCTCTCGGCTTCGGTAAATGAAGATAAAGTGAACAGGCAGATAGCACATTTATCGGCAGAATCATGATGGGAAGATTGTTGCTCATCATGAGATATACATAAATCTTCTTTGTGAACATGAAAGGCTTTCACAAAGAAGAAAGGCATCATAGTCAGCAACAATAAGCATGCCACTATGGCTCTGTATTTCCGCTTTTTTCTTGCATTATCCATTAGGTTGTAAAGATAGCAGATTGCATAATTGTACGCAATACCTATAAATGATGATTTTACGATCAAGTACGATTAAATATATTGTCCCGATTATTTTGATATGGGAATCAAATAAATCGACACATCGTTACCGGCTGTATGATAACAGGCTATAATAAATCTTCCTATTTTTATTCCTGTTCATATTGGAGGGCCTGTGTAAGATGCCCCCTAAAACCAAAATGATTCTTCTCCCAGAAAATATTCAGTAATGATCTCTTGATAAGTTTTGACCGATGAGCATTATTATTTTAAAATCAAGTACTTCGATTCTCATATAATTGTTTTTAAATTCGTTTAAAATTGAACGGTGTCCAATTGTTACGATAATACTTCAGTTCACGTTGATATTTCGAGGACGCAAAGTACGGCTCATTCCCAAAGCATAAGAGAAAGGATTGATGTCGAAATCGCGTTCAAATGTTCCGGTTACCATATTCTTTCTTTGCGGAAGTGTACCTGGAAAGTTTTGGTTACGCCAATTTCCTTGTACAGATATGCCAGCTTTTATCTTGTCTTCATTCCAATAGAAAGATTTTTTTATATTTATTGGTCGAGAGAGGCTACTACTACCCTCCTGAAGTTAGTAAACGGAATCATTTTTTACTTCCTCTTTTTTTCTTATTGTTGTGCATTAATAAATAAAGCTCTTGCAAGAAAAAAAAGGAATATTTTTGTCTTAGATATCATTGTGAATTTCAATTTAAATATAAACACAATATTGGACCGGATCAATTTGTCACAAATCATTTTATAACGAAGAAGGTATGTGTATGGACATATTAAAAAGAATAGCGTCACTCGTCAATACCAAATCATTAGCACCAATCATTTGAAAAACAATATACAAAAAACGCTTTCCGCCAATCTCCTTTAATTGGGCGGAGTTAAGTTCAAATCTTACATTATCCAAATATATATCCTTTACAGAAGAAAAGAGACCATTCAAGACGTTCTTGCTCCATTTATTCTTTTCCCATTGCAATGAATCATGATCCTTAATTACAAATTCCACATACTGTATCCATCTATCTATAGAATTGGAAAACTTATTTTTCACATCACCATAATTACTATTCTTAAGTTTATTTTTCACAAACTCATGCAAATCCGGTGTTGAGTAGGCTATCAACTCATTCTTCAATTCACTTAAGGGTTTAAAACCGGTGAATATTTTATCAAATTCTGCAAGCAACAAGCCACCATTACCCTTTGCATACATGCTTAAATGTAGTGTAAGCATGTTGCCTGTGTCGCTTTTTTCTTTCAGAGTTGTACTGATTTCCACAGCATACGCACTTTCATCATATGAAAAAATGTGACCATTAAATAGAGATGGATTTTCATATATCCCTCTCATATACTTCTGTTTTATAAAATCTGTATTTACAGTAACCTTTCCTTCATAATATTTATTCTTGTCAAACAGAAGTGATATTCTTTTTTTAGACCTACTATTATTGTACCTAAGATAGAAAGAAAGCTGATTTTGCTCATATTTTATATCTTCAAGAACCGTCTTCTCAAGATCTTCCAGAGTAAAAAGATATTTTTCTCCCCCTACATTTATAGAATAAAAGTCCACTAACCGGCCTAAATTCTCAATTGTAAACATGTTCACTTTATGTAATCTGTAAAAGCTATCAAAATCAAGCTTTGCATAATAATCAGCATTTGCTTTCCACTCAGCTTGTGCACCATTAACCATTTGATAATCGTCAGGTTTGCTCACAAAGCCGGTAAAAGTGAATTCATTCTTAAAAGGTGAACCATTTACCGTGCCTGTAACATATAGCACAAATGAGCCTTTTTGATAATCTTTCCTTTTCACTACAGCCTCAGTTATTTTTATCATTTTCCCGTTTATCTGCAGCGTCTCTTTCTGTGCTTCAACAAGTCCTAACGCAACATTTATATCTCTAGACATATCAAATCTAAAATAAGCTGCAACATCCTCTTTAGCCACAGCGGGAACTGATCCGGATTGTTCACTATGAGATTCTTCCTGTTGCCTGGGATGTCGATTCCGGGATTCAATCGGATCATTCTCACCACAAGCAACTAATAACATTATACAGACAAGAAATAATAGGCACCTTTTTATGTTAAAATTTCCTACCTTAAACAAATCACATGTCCTATCACACATAAACATTACTGTCTTTTCAATATATATTGTGCTGCGAGCCGCCCGCTATTGTTGAAGATTTCCGTACTGTCAGACAAGACCACTGCGTCGTCGAGAACTTTATAATATGTTTTGGCACCCGATGAAGGAGTAACCAGTTCAATGATGTTTTCGCCTATCATATTATATACACCGCTCTCTTCAAAAATACCATTCTCCTCACCCAGATACTCACTCCGCAAATCATAAGTTGCATCACTATTAATTTTCAATGTCGTTTTGATGCCACCACAGTCGGCACAAGGTAATATGCCTTCATAGGTGCCATAACAATCTTTGTTTTTGCTATCCACTACTCCGGCAGCACTATTTTCTTGTTGTTTATATTTCTTCCCAGATCCAACACAGCCTGATGTTACTATTATCATGGCTGCTACCAATAAATGCAATTTAATCAATTTCATAATTTAAAATATTTAACATATAATTTGAGGTTAATTATAACTCGCAAGATCATTATATACAAAGACTTATTGTAAATGCATAGCAGTATATAACGAAATTATCTTCGTCTCACTCGCTATGCATTACAATAAAATTAGAAAAAAAAGAAAACTATTTAACCGTCACATTGATAGTTCCCGTTTTCTTATCCTTATCTGTAACTGTAATAGTAGTTTTTCCTGCCTTAACTCCTCTTATGTTGACTTTATTTTCCTTGACTGATACCGTAGCAATATTGACATCTTTCGCAACGGCAGAATATGGCTGTGCACCACCTTTTACTGTTACTATACCATCTTTTCCAACACTCACAGTAATAGATTGTTTATCAAAATCCAGTCCTTTTGGAGTTTTTGGGGTCTCTTTTACAGTTCTTACAGTTACAGCAACTTTTCCTGTAACTCCCTTCCGGTCCGTAATAGTTATCATTGCTGAACCATCTTTTACACCGGTAATTACAATCGCATTTTTATCTGATTTCGCAACTGCGATTTTTGCATCACTTGATTTCGTCGTATATGGTGCAGTACCATTACTAACAGACACAGTAACCGTTTTACCAACTGCAACTTCTACTTTATTAGGACTGATTTTTAAATTGGGCTTATCATCATCCTTATCACATGATACCAATACAAAAGAAGTTAAGCAACAAATCACTAATGCCATCGATTTTAAAAAAGGTTTAGTTTTCATTTTTGATAAATTTAAATTAATAGATAAAATGCTAATGAGTACTCATAAATAAAAAAGTCAGATTTTTCTTACTTTTTCTTTGCCAGCAAAAATAATAAAGCGAAATTGTATTTGAATTATAAAATGATTTTAAAAATCTAACACCTCAATTCATATACATCTAACAATCAACACCTTAGTGTTATGAAACATTATTTTATCTCACATTGAACTAACATCTGTTCGAAAAGCATAAAAAAACAATATTATTCCAATATCAAACTTAAAAAAATATGTTTCACATTGCTAATTCTGATTATATGGTCAATCTTCATAATAGAGTGATACACTATTATAACACCGACTGTTACAGTATCCCTAACAGTGTTTGAAAAAGACCCTTTTTATGATATTTCACAAATACCATATATTCCCTATAATATTATTCTTAATTAGTGAATGAGCCATTCAAAGTAAAAATTGAATGTATTTTTAGCATATTCTATAAAAATCAAGAAAGGATGGCCAATTCAAAAAGTATTTTATCCAACAAACGGAACATTCTTTTTACAAGTTGAAGGTGGTATCACTCAACTATAATTGTGGATGATCAAAAACGTGTGTTCAAACCATACACAATAAATCTTCTATAGCACAAGATTTCTTGAACAGCAAGAGATAGGTACTCGCAAGTCCACGACAAAACGTTTTCCGAGGGGATACTGACGAACTTAAGGATATTGAAATGAGGTACCATACAAAAGTCGGTTGTTGTCACCAATATTATCTTAAAATAACTCATCTACAAAAGCTATGTGTTGTGACATCGTATTGTTAAAAAAACATTGTCATAAACGTCTGACGTCTCTTGATAGATTTACTTTTAGAGGGTATCATATAGCTATCTTCCATATCGTTTCGAGTCGCTTTCTGTACTCATTTGATATCATTCAGGCCATACTCTTGAACATTCACTCATGCAATAGGGGCACTTAAGTTCTAATAAATAGATTATCTCGCTAGCAGTCTCATCTCTCACCACACAGCTAGATTTATTATAAAGTTAAATTCAATGCTCGTGCAAACGGCTGTTTGTTCTGATTTAATGTACTCTTTGTTTGAAGGCACAAAGATATAATGAGTATCTAATATTCAAATAAACTTTGTTTTAAGACTTTTTATGACACAAACAAATACGAATGATTTGAAAAATAAATTGATTCTCTTTCATAAGATGTTCTTTCCTATAAGTTAATAAAAAAAACACTTTATATAATTTTTTTTCTCTTCATTTTTTCGAAAAGCCCCAGTCTTCCATTTTTTATAGAATATCATTTACATATTCCTATTTTTTCCATCCATGCATTATATACCTCATTTTTAGGTGAAGTTCACCCACTCTCTCCTCTTATTTTAGTCAGATTATGCTGCCGTTCTTTTTTTTTCTTCGTGACCTTTTCAATCATACATACCGCATTGAACGTATGTACTCCAAAGAAAATCCAAAATATTTCCACTTCCCTGTTTCTGGCTTTTTATTCTGGTCTGTAAATAATATTATTTCTACATTTTAAAACTTCCTTTCAATCTGGTAGCACTTTCATGGCTGAGTTCTGACCATCAAATCTTACGAAATGGAGCAATTTAGATAGCTCAGACCTTGTACTTAAAGAAGTATTTTGTAAAACTTTTTAAATTGATATTATTAGTGTAGCTTGAATCCGCAGCAAGTACCTTAATCCTAACTTTGATCAGTTGTTGTAAATGAATACAGTCTTTCAAATGTATTACTTCGTTAAAAGCCGTAAAGGAGATATGTTCTATAAAGGAGATTTCATCTATCTGTATACTGTTGACTTTGCCTCCGAATTAAACGGATTTGTTTTTTCTTGCCTTAATAATAGTCTGGAGGGACTAAATATTAAGGAAATTTGCTAATTACTGACGAATCACATTAACGATTTAGGATTGGTTAGTGAATGAAGAGGGGCAATCTGAACACCACTAAATAACTGGTAACGAATATTACTAGTTAAATATTTAATCAGTTATGAATATGAAAAGTTGATATAGGACTTCAAGACTACCAAGGCCATTTTATTTTCAGGAGAAAAAAATAACTTTTACCCCCCCCCAAAAAAAAAGGAGAGGATGTCAAGCATCTGTTGGGTTATTCCCAAGAAAGTGAACAGAGTATGGAAGCTGCTGATTTATTCGTTACAACTTTGACGATAATTTTTAAGCATATCGAGCGGTGTAAAATCTACCTAAACAAAACACGATTTCTTTTATATCTTTATCGTGTATTTTTATTTTAGATTTTCATCGGTTGGATTTAACCGATTGAAGAATAAACTTTTAGCAGAGTATTTGAGAAATAGAGGTAACGAATTAGCAACCGTGCAAATTTCAGCGATTTGCGGTGCTATGTTGTCAAATAACTCTTTGTAAATACAAATAAAATATTTAGTACAATTTTGAAGACATCATTAATAACCTTATTTATATCCATACACCTTTGGTTTGTTTCCCTATATTTATTGATAATCTTTTATTCACATATTTGGTAAATATTTCAATCTACGTAGATTTTATAACTAATAGAGTATAAACAATACAAGCTATTCCAACAAATAAAGCTACGGCAGAGCATTTGGTAAATATTGTATCTTTATTTTTAATACCATACATAAGCCCAATAATAGCACATAAAGGAATACCGACAGGAATAATCGTCAGAAACCAAATGAGTATTTTATGATACCCATTGCTGTTAATACTTTGTTTTTCAAATTACTCATAGCTACCATTCTCATTGCTTGTTACTCTTCGCATCTCTTTCTTTATTCATCAACCGCCAAATAGCTTTCTGATATTTCAACTTGGCGAACATCTCGTCATCTTGGTTATCTATCTTTAAGGTCATTACCCGAATACTTGGGGCAGTGGGATATCGGCTTCTCACTATATCATCCACTAGAAACCCGCATAGTCCGGTAGCCGGTTCTGTAAACAAGAAACCTTGAAACATGAGATTAATATAGTCTGCATTTTCGCAAAGATACGCCTTGTACCTCTTATATGTATCCAACTTCATATAATCTTCTGCACGGCTGCTGAAATTTGGCTTGGCAATTTCTTCGCATAAGGCAGATTCTAATTTGCTGTAGGTGGCAGTATCTAAATCTCCCCACCAATAATGATCTTCGGGATTGACCGACATATCCACCCATTCAGAAGCCTCCCAGTAGTCTATCGCAAACACAATTGAATCGGCTTTCTCTTTGGATGAGTAATAGATGGAATCTTTCTCCCAACCTTTGAATATACTTTCAATAGAATCTATTTTCTCTTTCCTAATTTTATTATATATGTTTTTTAAATCGTAGCCATGAGGTAACGATATTTGAAAAACACCGTTTTCAATTCTTGCATTCACCTTTGGATTTGTGATTACCGTATCGTCAAGTACAAAAGCTATATGTTTGCCAATTGCCTTTTCTGTTTCTTTTGCCCATTTTTTTAGTTTATGCTTGCTTATTTGCCCCACAATTACGCATGTCCCATTTTCATCAGAATCCATTCGTAACGAAACAAAATCTTTTACTGTTACAATAGACTCTTTAGCAATACTGTCTTTTTGCTGTGATAGGATGTGATACCATCCATTCTCATAGTGGGTTTTATGTATTTGATTACAGGAAGCGAAATAAGCAATTAAAATAAGTATTCCGAATAAATTCTTTTTTTGCATGTTCTTATATAATAAAAAAATAAACTGTTATCTGTTCCTGAATTGTATCCGTCAGATATATTTAAAGCATTATGTTTCAAATTAGCTACTTCTCCAAATATATAAGCAAAAGTAGATTGTTTGCCTTTTTAAGAAGACTGTTCAAATCTGTTTTGATATTGTTTTTCTTGATCACAACTTATAAGATGGATTGTGTATAGTTATTTCATCTCGCCAAGCATATTCCTTGTTTTATCCATATAATTACTGAAATGCGCCTTTACCTGTCAAAAATATATTACCGTAAATAATGTACCGTTTTATCCCAAAAGATTTAAAAACAGTTCTTTATTTACTATTTTTGCAGATTTGATACGTGATTTGAGCCGTGATTTTCGAGCATATACGTTAGCCACCGTATCCTTCATGAATAAGCTAATTACTTGTGGTGAGAATCCTACAAAAATATAGCATAACAGCCTGGTGTCAGAAGTTTTCATGGTCGGAAAATCTTCCTTGAGCTTGTACATGGCATTGTCATGACAAG
>UMIE01035271.1_pt1 | contig 13391 bp, 11 predicted proteins | sample 1965711 | NCBI WGS metagenome assembly UMIE01 (sample SAMEA4836116, study PRJEB28245) | human gut metagenome | biome: gut microbiome; material: fecal sample | place: Denmark | collected 2008 | reverse complement strand
ACCACCCCGGCTATGAGTGCAAGTGGGCGACAAATACAGTGGTTCATCTGCTGGAAAACCGGGAATATACGGGCTGTCTGGTAAACTTTAAGACCGAGAAACCGTCCTACAAGCTGAAACACAGCATAGAAAATCCCCCGGAAAAACAGGCAGTTTTTGAGAACCACCATGAGCCTATCATTGACCGGGAAACGTGGGAACGGGTGCAGGAGTTACGCAAGCAGCGCAAACGCCCCAACCGTTATGACGAAGTGGGCTTGTTCTCCGGCATACTCTTTTGTGCCGACTGCGGCAGCGTCATGTACCAGCAGCGGTATCAGACGGACAAGCGCAAGCAGGACTGTTATATCTGCGGCAGCTACAAGAAGCGCACCGCCGACTGTACGGCGCACTTTATCCGCACCGACCTCTTGACTGCCGGTGTACTCTCCAATCTGCGGAAAGTTACAAGCTATGCGGCAAAGCATGAAGCCCGGTTTATGAAGCTCTTGATTGAACAGAATGAGGACGGGGACAGACGCAGGAACGCCGCCAAGAAAAAGGAACTGGAAACGGCTGAAAAGCGTATCAGCGAACTTTCTGCTATCTTCAAACGGCTGTATGAGGACAGCGTGACCGGGCGCATATCGGACGAGCGTTTCACAGAGCTGTCGGCAGACTATGAAGCCGAGCAGAAAGAACTGAAAGAACGTGCCGCCAAACTGCGGGAAGAACTTTCCAAAGTGCAGGAAGCCACCGAAAACGCTGAAAAGTTTATGAACGTGGTACGCAGGCACACCACCATTGAAGAACTTACCCCTACTCTGCTGCGGGAGTTTGTGGAGAAAATCGTTGTCCATGAAAGCGTTGCCCTTGACGGGAAACGCCGGGGCAAGTTACGCAGACAGGAAATTGAAATCTATTATTCTTTTGTCGGCAAGGTAGAATTGCCCGACACCTAACCGCCCGACCTATCCGACATACCTCATGTGCCGGATAGGAACGGCAAAATTTTTTACACTTCTTTTACTTCTTTATCTCACATGAACTAAGTCTCAGGGCATGAAGCAGCTCATGGCCGGTGGTGGAGTTGCCCTCATCGGTACTACTCTTGTTCCACTTCTTTCCGGACTTTTCTAATCCGGCCTATCACCAACAAAAAATCAGGAGGGGCAGTGTAACAAGCTGCCCTTCCCTGAGAAAGGAGGCAATCGTTGGAAAGTTTGTTAGAAAAACTGACTGATTGGCTCAAAGACATGCTGGTAGGTGGGATTATGGATAACCTCACATCTACATTTTCAACCTTGAATCAGAAGATTGGAGAAGTAACAGCACAGGTGGCACAGACTCCGGATCAGTTCCAGCCCACGGTTTATAACCTCATCAGGAACCTGTCGGAGAATGTGATTCTACCCATAGCAGGAATCATCCTTACGTTTATTGCCTGCTATGAACTGATACAGCTGGTCATCGCTCACAATAACCTGGCAAACTTTGAAACCTGGATCTTTTTCAAGTGGGTATTCAAGACCTTTGTAGCAGTTACGCTGATTACAAATACCTTTAATATCACCATGGCAGTCTTTGATGTAGCACAACATGTGGTCAGTCAATCAGGATCACTTATCGCCGGAAGTACCGCAGTGGACGGTTCAACTCTGGCAACTATGCAAAGCACTTTGGAAGCAATGGATGTAGGGCCGCTGTTTGGTATATTCCTGCAGTCCTTTGCCGTGAAGTTCTTATTTGAGATTTTGTCGATTCTGATCTGGGCTATTGTCTATGGACGAATGATAGAGATCTACCTGACCATCAGCCTTGCTCCGATTCCATTTGCAACTTTCGGCAATAGAGAACAGAGCATGATTGGACAGAACTACCTTAGATCCCTTTTTGCACTTGGCTTCCAGGGATTCTTAATCATGGTATGCGTAGCAATCTATGCAGCCTTGGTACAGACAGTTTCATTTTCATCAGATATCATGGGCTCTTTGTGGAATGTCCTTGGTATCACATTACTTCTTGCATTCACTTTGTTTAAGACAGGTTCTATTGCAAGATCTGTATTCCACGCACATTAAGGAGGGAAAGAAATGGCATCTTATATTCCGGTGCCTCGTGATCTCACGAAGGTAAAGAGTAAAGTGGCATTCAACCTCACCAAGCGTCAGCTCATCTGCTTTGTAATAGCTGCAGCTATTGGTGTTCCTACCTTTTTCCTTTTGAAAAAGATCGGAGACTCAACCTTTGCAGCTATGGGCATGATGATTGTAATGATGCCGCTGTTTTTCTTTGCAATGTATGAAAAGAACGGACAGCCGCTTGAGGTATTCTTGCATCACTTTATTCAGGCAACATTTATCAGGCCGAAGATCCGGCCTTACAAAACAGATAATTATTACGCTGCCCTGATGAGGCAGGAGAAAGCAGAGAAGGAGGTAGAAAAAATTGTTTCTGAAAGCGAAAAAAAGAGACATCGCAATGCCAGCAGGGTTATCGAGAGCAGACCAGAAAAGAGTAAGAGCCGTCATCAAAGAAGCTCAGAAAAATGATGGTGTTCCCAGAACAGCTCAGCAGAGCATTCCTTTTGACAGGATGTTTAAGGATGGCATTTGCAGAATAGGCAGCGATTATTATACAAAGACGATTCAGTTTCAGGATATCAATTATCAGCTGGCACAGCAGGAAGATCAGACGGAGATTTTTGAGGAGTGGTGCAGCTTTTTGAATTTCTTCGATAGTTCGGTTCATTTTGAACTTAGCTTTATGAACATGGCTACGGATGCTGAGAAGTTTGAAAAGTCCATTGCCATACCACATCAGAACGATGGCTTTAATGAAGTCAGGGATGAGTATACCGGCATGTTAAAACGTCAGATGGAAGCCGGTAACAACGGTCTTACCAAGACCAAGTATTTATCCTTTGGTATTCATGCAGAGTCTATGAAAGCAGCAAAACCGAGACTTATTCATATCGAGATGGATCTTCTTAACAACTTCAAAAGACTTGGTGTTCAGGCAAACACACTAAACGGCGCAGAACGCTTAGAGCTGATTCACCAGCAGTTTCATATGGGAGATGATGAGAAGTTCTTCTTCGACTGGAAATGGCTTGTAGGAAGCGGCCTTTCAGTAAAAGACTTTGTGGCTCCTGCAGGACTCAATTTTAAAAATGGCAGATTATTCCAGATGGGTAATCTCTATGGAGCCATGAGCTTTCTTAGCATCACAGCTTCTGATATCTCAGACAGAATGCTGGCAGACTTCCTTGGTATGGAGTCCAGTCAGATTGTGACAATGCATGTTCAGTCTGTAGATCAGACAGAGGCTATTAAGACGGTAAAGCATACCATTACAGAACTTGATCGAAGCAAGATTGAGGAGCAGAAGAAGGCTGTTAGAGCCGGTTATGATATGGATATTATTCCATCAGATCTTGCAACTTATGGCAAGGATGCGAAAGCACTCTTAAAGGAACTTCAGAGTCAGAATGAGCGTATGTTTCTTTTGACATTCCTGGTATTGAATACAGGAAAGACAGAGCAGGAGCTTGAGAACAATGTGTTCCAGGCAAATTCCATTGCTCAGAAACATAACTGCAATCTGGTAAGACTTAATTTCCAGCAGGAGCAGGGACTTATGAGTTCTTTACCTCTTGCCTACAACGAGATTGAAATCCAGCGTGGAATGACTACAAGCTCCACAGCTATTTTCGTTCCATTTACAACGCAGGAATTATTCCAGGCAGGAGATGAGGCTTTATATTATGGTCTGAATGCTCTTTCTAATAACCTGATCATGGTGGACAGAAAGAAGCTTAAGAACCCTAACGGTCTTATCCTTGGTACACCTGGTGCTGGTAAATCATTCTCAGCAAAAAGAGAAATCGCAAATGCGTTTCTTGTTACAGATGATGATGTTATCATCTCAGATCCTGAGTCAGAGTACAGCGCTCTGGTAAAAAGGTTTGGTGGACAGGTTATTAAGATAAGCCCTACCAGTAGTCAGTACATCAACCCTATGGATATCAACATGAACTATTCTGATGATGATAATCCGATTGCGCTTAAGGCGGATTTTATTTTGTCTTTGTGCGAGCTTATTGTTGGTGGCAAGGAAGGACTTAAGCCTGTTGAGAAGACTGTCATTGACCGTTGTATTCATCAGATTTATCAGCAGTATTTCCTGAATCCTGTGCCTGAGAATATGCCTCTTCTTGAAGACCTTTACAATGCACTTTTGAAGCAGGATGAACCGGAAGCAAAGAATGTAGCAACAGCTCTTGAAATCTATGTTACTGGTTCCTTGAATGTGTTTAATCACAGAACCAACGTGGATATCACCAACAGGCTTGTCTGCTATGACATCAAAGACCTTGGAAAACAGCTTAAGAAAATCGGAATGCTGGTTGTTCAGGATCAGGTTTGGGGCAGAGTTACAGAGAATAGAAGCCAGGGTAAATCCACCAGATACTACATGGATGAGATGCACCTTCTTCTTCGTGAGGAACAGACAGCAGCCTATACCGTAGAAATCTGGAAGCGTTTCAGAAAATGGGGAGGTATTCCAACCGGTATCACTCAGAACGTAAAGGACTTACTTGCTTCTAAGGAAGTTGAAAATATCTTTGAAAATTCTGATTTTATCTATATGTTGAATCAGGCGGTAGGAGATCGAGCCATCCTTGCCAAGCAGCTGAATATCAGCCCTCATCAGCTCTCGTATGTCACACATTCGGGAGAAGGTGAAGGGCTTTTATTTTATGGCAATGTCATCCTTCCGTTTGTGGATCGTTTCCCTAAGGATCTGGAACTCTATCGTATCATGACCACCAAGCTTGATGAGGTGGCACAGACTCAGGAGGAGATGTAAATGGATGAAGAGAAGAAGTTTACGAAGGAAAGACATAAGAAGAGGGCCTCCGGTAGATATCAGAAGAAGAGCCAGGGTGAGAAGCTGAAAAGTGAAACCTCCGCTAAAAAGGCTTATGGAAAGAAGTTCCGTCATGGAAAAAAGAACCTTGAGCTTACTGCAGAGGAAAAGAAAAAAATCAAAAAGCTTCAGGTACAGGGCAGGCATAAAATACGCCGTGAGGTAGCTGAGAACGTATCCGTTCATCGTCAGATTGACAGAACGAATGAAGATCAGAATGTGGGTACAGAGGCTTTGAATAAGACTACAGCGACTGCTGAAAATACAGCAAGAACACTTCATCAGAGCCGGTATTCTAAGAAACTTCAGAAGGATGTCAAAAAGGGCGCTGAGGAGACCACATCCACAAAGGCAGTTCAAAAGAATTACATGAAAAAGGAATTTCAGAGAGCTGCCTATAAGAAATCACAGAAAGAAGCTGCTAATCAGGTTGGAAGCATATCAAAGAAATTTGTCGATAAGGCAGAAGACCTGGTTGGCAGATTCGCAGAATGGATTCGTGAGAAAATCATGGATAATCCGCTGGTAATCATTATTGCGCTTGTGATTCTTATTCTGATTCTGATGCTTTCCGGCAGTGCCGGTCTTGCAGGAGGAATGCTTGGTTCCTTCAGTGATACTACAATAGCTACTTCTTATACTGCAGATGACGATGATATTCGTGCTGTAGAGCAGGATTATAAGAGTAAGGAGTCAGATCTGCAGACGCAGGTAAACAACATCCCTACAACACATCCCGGATATGATGAATACCGTTATAACCTGGCTGAAATCAATCATAATCCTTATCAGCTGGCAGCCCTTTTGACAGTACTGTATGAGGATTATACGAAGGAAGAAGTGGAAGCTAAGCTTACAGAAATCTTCAACGCACAATATAAGCTTACGACAAGGGAAGTCGTTGAGACGAGAACCAGGACAGAAACCAGGACCGGTCATTATACAGATGAGCAAGGTAATACGCATTCCTACACTTATACGGTGGAAGTTGAGTATGACTGGCATGTTCTTGTGACAACTCTTACCAACAACACTATGGATTCTGTTGTAAGAAATATGGGACTGACTGAGGATCAGATGAGCCGTTATGAACTTCTGTTAGAAACAAGAGGTAACAAGGCTTATCTATTTGAGGGTGATCCTTATTCCAATCCTGATCCGGGTGAGTATCAGGATTATGATATTCCACCGGAAGCTCTTACAGATACCAGATTCGCCAATATGATTCGAGAGGCAGAAAAGTATCTTGGATATCCATATGTGTGGGGAGGAAGCAGCCCAAGTACCAGCTTTGACTGTTCAGGTTTTGTAAGCTACGTCATTAATCACTGTGGTAATGGATGGAACTACGGAAGACAGACTGCGGATGGACTTCTCAATAACTGCTGTACCAGAGTTTCAAAACAGGATGCAAAACCTGGAGATCTGATTTTCTTCCAGGGAACCTATGATACGGCAGGAGCCAGCCATGTAGGAATCTATGTTGGCAATGGCATGATGATTCATTGTGGCAATCCGATTCAGTACACATCAATCAATACGAACTATTGGCAGAACCACTTTTATACATTTGGAAGAATTCGATAGGAGGAAAAGCATGTTTGAGAAATTAGATAAACTTCGTGAAGAAGTCAGGCGCTGTGAAAAGCGTAGAGATGAAGCCAATGAGCGCTTAAAAGCTGCTCAGGCTAAGCTTAAGGAAGCAGAGGCCAGTCAGATTTTATCTGATGTTGGTGCACTTAAACTTTCTCCGGAAGAGGTGGCAAAGCTTTTACAGCTTGCAGCATCTGGACAGCTTTCTGTTCCAACAGCTGAGAATAAGACGGAAAACACAACTACTGAAGCAACGTCATCCATCTATGGCGATGATGACAGTGATGATAATAAGGAGGAATCAGAGGATGAAGATTACTAAATTAAATAAGCGACTTACCGGAGCTGTGGCATGTGCCATGGCTCTTTTTATTGGGATGACTCCCATGACAGCTTTTGCGCATACAGGTCCTGAAGCTGAATGTACCTGTGAGACGAAATGCACAGAGGACTGTGTAAATGAAGAGTGCCCTGTATGTAAAGAGGACATCTCTTTATGCCAGGGCGAAGAGAAACCTGCAGAACCTGAGGAAAAGGAAGAAGAGAAAATGGGGCCTCTTACGCCGGATGGAAATCTTACTCTGGTAGATGATTATGGTTCGGTGGAAGCCGGTGGCAAGCAGTTTATTACTGTTGTAACCAAGAAAGGCAATTACTTCTATATCATCATTGATCGTGATGATAATGGCACAGAAACCGTTCATTTCCTGAATATGGTGGATGAAGCTGATCTCTTGTCACTAATGGATGAGGATGAGCAGAAAGCACTCCAGGAATCTCTGGAGAGTGCGGAAAAGGAAGATGCTGTTAAGGAGACGATAGAGGAGCCTTCGACTGAACCGGAGCCTGAGGTAAAGGAAGAAAAGAAGAAACCTTCTGTTGGTCCGGCTGCTATTGTGGCACTTATTATTTTCCTCGGTGCAGGTGGGTACATGGGCTTTAAGTATTTGAAGGAAAAGAAGCCTAAGAAGGTATCGACATCACCTGATCCTGATGAAGATTACTTAGAGGATGAAGAGGGCGATTATCTTGAAGATGCAGAAGAGGAACCTGATGAAGAAGTTCCTGAGGCTGAGGAAGATATATCGGAAGAGCCTGATTCTGAAGAGGATGAGTAATTGAATAATTGATTCTAAGGGGCAGTCCATAAGGGCTGCCCTGATTTGTTTTGGAGGGTAGATTATGGCAAGAAAATCAAGATATATGGGTTACGTGGAAGGCTTGGAACAGCTGAAAGCCAAGCATGAGAAACGCAGAAAAATCGAAAAGGAAAAGTCTCTTACCAGGAAATTGAATCAGTACAAAAAGGAGGTGAGGGAGAATGGGTAAAACCACAAATTTTGATCCTGAGAAGGCAGCTGAGCAGCGAAAAGCTGAAATGAAGGATATTACTGAGAAGCTGGAAAAGGGTGTGCAGGATGTCTTTAATTCAGAGCAGTTTCAAAATCTCTTGGATACTATGGCAAAGTTCCCTCATTATTCTGTGAATAACAACATCCTGATTATGATGCAAAAGCCGGATGCAACGCTTGTTCAATCCTATACCGGATGGAAGAAGATGGGACGCTTTGTAAAGAAGGGTGAGAAGGGAATCCGTATCCTTGCTCCGGCTCCTTTTAAGTTGGAAAAAGAACAGGAAAAACTAGATGAGGCCGGCAAAGTCATTCTTGATAAAGATGGCGAAGCTGTAAAGGAAAAGGTTGAAATCAACCTGACTGCTTTTAAGCCAGTTAGTACTTTTGATGTTTCTCAGACAGAGGGCGAGCCACTTCCTACCATTGGTGTAGATGAGCTTACCGGAAGTGTGGAAGGATATCAGACATTCTTTGAAGCAATCAAGGCAGCAAGTCCTGTACCTATCGGATTTGAAGATATCAAGTCAGGTGCCAAGGGCTATTTTCACGTTGAGGACAATCGCATTGCTATCAATAACGGGATGAGTGAGATCCAGACAGTAAAGACTGCAATTCATGAAATGGCTCATGCCAAGCTTCATAATCTGGAAGCGCAGAAAGATAATAAGCAGTCCAAAAACAGCAAAGAGGTTGAAGCTGAGAGCGTTGCCTATACCGTGTGTCAGCATTATGGCATTGATACTTCTGATTACAGTTTCGCCTATGTTGCAACCTGGTCTCAGGGAAAGGAGATGCCTGAGTTAAAGGAATCACTGAATACGATTCGTGAGGCAGCTGCTGATCTTATTACAAAGATTGATGCGAAAGTACAGGAGCTTACCGCAGAGAAGGCACCTATCAGTTTCTATGTAGCTGAGTGTGGTGAGTTTCATTCCATGGGTGAATTCCATGAGAACCTAACATTGCAGCAGGCAGTAGACATCTATAAGTCGATTCCGTCTGACAGGATGAATGGTGTAAAGACTATCGGTTTTGTCATTAATGATGATCAGCTTCTTGCTAATGAATATGACCTGGTTGTCGGCAACAGATTAAATATGCAGGAGATGAAAGATATTCTTCCTGATCTGGCAGAACATCCGCTTGTTGTGAAAGCAGCTGAAGAAATCACAAAGCTTTTACCTGAACTTAATGGAACTGAAAAAGATTCCTTAAAGGATGCAGAAAAAGAAGAATCTGTATCCAAAAAGATTAAGGAAAAGGCGAAGGCTACAAGGCCTAAGAAAGCCAAAACATCAAAGAAGAAGGAGGAGGTTGCTATATGAAATTAGTGATTGCGGAGAAACCTTCGGTTGCTCAATCTCTGGCGAAAGTCATTGGGGCTAATCAGAAAAAAGATGGCTACCTGGAAGGTAATGGTTATATTGTCAGCTGGTGCGTGGGGCATCTGATTGAGCTGGCAAACCCGGAACATTATGATGAGAAATATAAGAAGTGGCGCAAGGAAGATTTACCGATTTTCCCTGCGCCATTTTCATATCAGGTAACAGCTTCCACGAAAAAGCAGTATCAGGTATTAAAGGATCTCATGAAGCGTTCTGATGTAGACAGCCTTGTAGAGGCAACTGATGCAGGACGTGAGGGAGAGCTTATCTTTCGTCTTGTTTATAAGCAGGCAGGATGTAGAAAGCCGTTTGAGAGACTTTGGATTTCATCCATGGAAGATAAAGCAATCAGAGATGGCTTTGCTAATCTGAAACCAAGCGTAGACTATGATGATCTCTATGAAGCTGCACTTTGTCGTGAACGTGCGGACTGGCTTGTAGGTATAAATGCTACAAGATTCTTTTCTACAGTTTATGGTCAGACCTTAAATGTTGGACGTGTTATGACTCCTACACTTGCAATGATTGTAGAGCGTGAAGCTGAGATTAAAGGCTTTAAGCCTGAAAACTTCTATACCGTTCAGATGCTGGTATCCGGTGTTGCAGTTACCTCAAAACGCTTTAAAACGAAGCAGGAGGCAGATGAACTTGTAGAGAAAATCAATGCAGCTGATAAGGCGAAAATTTCTAAAATGGAGACCACTACGAAAACTGAGAAGCCACCACTTCTTTATGATCTGACAAGTCTTCAGAGGGATGCCAATAAGTATTATGGCTTTACTGCTCAGCAGACTCTTGACTATACCCAGAGTCTATATGAGAAGAAGCTTGTTACTTATCCAAGAACGGACAGCAGATATCTGACAGATGATATGGATGACAGTACAGCCCGTCTTTGCTGTCTGATGAAAGATAAATACGGATATACGAATATGGTTCCTATCTCTACAAAGCAGGTTCTAAACAGCAGCAAAGTATCAGATCACCACGCGATTATTCCTACAGAAAATGTTTCGGATGCTGATTACTCAGAAATCCCATCCGGTGAACAAAAGATTCTTGGCCTTGTAACTGCAAGGCTTCTTTCTGCTGTAGGAGATTCGGCTGAGATTACAGAGTATGCCCTAGAAGTGGAATGTGCTGGTGAAGTTTTCAAGGCAAAGAGTAAGTGCATCACAAGTCCTGGATGGCATCTATTGGAAGACTGGATTCTTGGAAAAAAGCAGGATGATGAGGAAGCAGACTCTGGTAAAAAAGATGATGGTGGTTCACATGGCATTTTGGAAATTTTGGAAGCGGATGCTTCCCTTTTATCTGAAGGGCGTGAGCTTCCGGCCAGAGATCCTAAGGTAAAGGAAGGAAAGACAACTCCAAAGAAAAGATTTACCGATGTAATACACTTTGAGAGTAGGCAGTGGAAATATTCAAAATGCAAAGGAGCAGGATAGCAATGAAAATCAAGGATAAGAGATTTAAAATCACAGCTTTATACGAGCGACTCTCAAAGGATGATGAGGTGCAGGGAGAGTCAAACAGTATCGTCAATCAGAAGCGGATGTTGACACAGTATGCAGAACAGCATGGGTATGAGAATATCGAGCATTACACGGATGATGGATGGACTGGTACAAACTTTGCTGGGGTTAGATAGCGATACTTTTTACATCTACCATGTTGCGGCGGTCATGGTTGACAACTTGCGTCGGCTCCTGCTCGGTATCAACCTGTCCGACAAAGCTATAATGGATTTCGATTTTCCGGGTGTTGGTTTCCCGGTCTAATTCATGTATCAAAATACGGTCGATAAACTCATGGACGTTTTCATAGGTCAATTCCTGTATGTCGCTGTATTTCCCGACAATCTGAATAAACCTTGATATATCCCTTTTTCGCTCGGTAACGGTTGCGATCTGCTGTTGTAACTCGTCTATCCTTGCGGCAAGGGATTTCTTTTCGTCCTCATAGCCGGAAGTTAGAAACACAAACCGTTCATCTGTCAGTCTGCCTAATGCGTTGTCCTCATACAGCTTGCGGAAAAGCGTGTCAAGTTCGGTCATACGCGCCTGTGCTTTGAAAAGTTCCTTTTGCTGCTGCGCTAATGCCTTTCTCGCTTCCATGTCGCCGTACTCGGTAGCTTTACAGATAAAGTCCTGTTCGTGTTCCTTAACATACCGCAAAACCCGCCGCATATCTTCCAGCACTAAATCAAGAAGTACGTTTTTGCGGATATAATGAGAGGTACACTCGCTGCCTGTCCTTGCCCTGTTGCGCCATGCGCCGCAAGAATAGGAAAACTTGCGCGGCTCGATATTTACGCCCTGTTGGTAATACATCTTATGTCTGCAACCAGCGCAAAACAGCAAGCCGGAAAAAATATCAATCTCCGCTGCTTTTGTCGGGCGGTGGCGGGTAGCAATCCGCTTTTGCGCAAGTTCAAAGGTTTCCTCGTCAACAAGCGGCTCATGGGTGTTTGGGAAGAAATAGCGTTGTTCTTCTTCGTTCTTCCGGGTCTTTTTCGACTTGTAGGATACCTTGTGAGTTTTCGCGGTTATGGTATGCCCTAAATATTCCTGCCTTGCTAATATGTCATAGAGCGTTTTGTCCGGCCAAGTATAGGGGGCGATCATTGCCCGCTGATACCGCGCCTGTCCTGTACGCTGATAGCGCAACGCTCCAATCGTCAAGACTTTGTTTTCCGCAAGCCATTTTTGGATTTCGCACATACGCACGCCGCTAACAAACATAGCGAAAACCTGTTTGACAATCGGCGCGGTTTCCGGGTCGGGTATAAGGTGGTGGCGGTTGTTCGGGTCTGGGATATAGCCGTATGGATATTCCCCGTTGACGCGCTCGCCTTTTTGCGCCTGTGCCTGTTTAACTGCGCGGATTTTCTTGCTTGTGTCGCGGGCGTAAAACTCGTTAAACCAGTTCCGCAAGGGGGTAAACTCGTTATCCTCCCGCGCTGTGTCAACTCCGTCGTTGATCGCGATATAGCGTACTCCGTTTTCGGGAAATACAATCTCTATGAGTTCGCCCGTTTTCAGATAGTTTCTGCCAAGACGGGAAAGGTCTTTGGTAATGACCGTCGCCACTCGTCCGGCTTCCACTTCCTGCAACATCGCTTGCAGCCCCTCGCGCTCAAAACTCACGCCGGAAAATCCGTCGTCCACAAAAAACTTTGTGTTCAAAAAATGGTGTTCGTCCGCATAGCGTTGAAGTATCATTTTTTGGTGCTGTATGCTTCCGCTTTCTCCGGCTTGCATATCCTCTTGACTTAAACGGCAGTAAAGGGCGGTGATTTTATTCGACTGTAACATTAGTCCTCCTTTCCGACAGCCGAATAAACAGGTATAATGTGTTGCTATCATTATACCATATCCCGCCGCCTAATGCACTACTCGGACGCTAAAAATCCCGGATTTCCGGGCTTTTTCTGCAAATCCTTTACAATGAGTTTCTCAATCTTTTTATGGATTGTATCGGTTGCCTTTTCACTCGGCAACGCTTGAACAAGATAGGTGATTTTCCCTATTTTGCGTTCGGTTGTAATTGTCTGTTTTTTATCCATTAGAAAAACCTCCTTTTCCTGTATGGATAAACTATATTCGTCAAAAGGCAAAAACGGGCGGTTGTTAGCTGCAACCTCACGGGAGTTTCACCCCGGCCCATGCTTATGGGTGCGCCGCGCAATACTTTGAGGGTGTTCAACGCGGGAGTATCATTGTGCCGCCTTGTATGTCGTCGCCCACAAGCTGCTAAACCTGTTTTACGGCGCGGTAGTTCTCGCTCGGCTTTTCCCCTATGGGGAAAAGCTGTCATGGCGTACCCGCCGACTGGCTCGGTACAGACGGAATGTACCCGTTTGCCTGTTATGCTGCGCACCAAAGGCCGCTTTCTTTGTCAAAGAACAATAGGCTTTGTCGGCCTGCAAAAGCACATCAACAGCGGATATGCTTTTGCGGAACGACAAATAGCCCATAACGGGAAGCGTGGAAAGGGGACACGCTCCCCGCATGGGCTAAAAGATTATCCTACATGAAAAGCAAGGGTGCGGGTAATAAGGCGCACTTGCAGCCTGTTACGCATTTCCTCGTCCACATAGGAATAGGTATTGCCCGCGTCGTCTTTCAGCGTGCGGGTACAAAGT
>UMIE01034709.1_pt1 | contig 13462 bp, 8 predicted proteins | sample 1965711 | NCBI WGS metagenome assembly UMIE01 (sample SAMEA4836116, study PRJEB28245) | human gut metagenome | biome: gut microbiome; material: fecal sample | place: Denmark | collected 2008 | reverse complement strand
TCCACCGTATCCGCCGCAGGGTCCCGGCCCAGTGCGTCCACCGTATCCACCGCAGGGTCCCGGTCCGGTACGTCCACCCAGACCTGGTATTTATCCAGCCTGGTTTCGCGATATTGTAAAGACCCTGATTTTAGATGAGATGCAGAACCGGCGGTGCCGCAGAGGAATGTGTATTGGATAGAATTACAGCATAAAAGTTATCACAGGAAATATTCAAAAAAGATTAAGTTGTAGTTTTAACGGTTATTATATAAAATAGAGGTAACGATTCAGGACGGAGGGAGAACTGGCAGAAAAATATGTGTCAAGCTTGCTTGTAAGCGGATTTTTCTTCCAGTTCTCACACCGGAGATGGAAAGGTAAAATTGAGCAGATAAAATTCTGAAAAGGAATGAACAGATGAAAAAAATAATACAGAGAGCAGGAATCCTGTTTGTGGTTTTTCTGGCTGCATTGGTGGTATACTTTATCGGTGCACACAGGACATCAGAGCAGGAGGGCGCCGTATATTCATCCATGGATGAATCAAGATTGCCGGTGGTATATACGGAGTTTGAAGGAAAGGAGATTAACGGTTTGCACGGATATGTTCAGGATATGGGAAATCGTGCGGCCGGAGAAGCGATTTCTGTTTTGTCTTCAGACAGAAGACTGAATCTTCGCATCCATGAGTTTGGAAATACAATTACAGAAATCAGTTATGAGATAAGGAATCTTTCCATGGATCGCCTGATTGAACGGACAGAGCTTTCGGACTGGTCCAGCAAGGAGGGCATAACCACAGTGAGCCTTCCTATCCAGAATCTGATTTCTAAGGATAAAGCGTATCTCTTAATTTTAAATGTAAAGACAGCAGAACAGCAGATCCAGTATTATACCCGTATCATGTGGACGGATGCTCCAAGGGCTTTGGATATGCTGCAGCTGGCAGAGGAATTTACAAGAAAGAGTTTGGATTATGAGCAGGCAAAGGAATTGGTATCGTATCTGGAAACCAGTCCGGAGGAGGATAACAGTTCTCTGGGCCATGTGACGATCCGGGCCAGTTTTGATCATTTGACCTGGGATGGACTCCATGCGGAGATGGAAGGAGAACCCAGGATTACCCTTCAGGAATTTGACGGGATTATGGGACAGGTTCGGGTTCAATATTATGTCCGGCTTACAGATTCGCAGGGAAAGGAGAGTCTGGCAGAGGCAGAAGATAATTTTGCCATGAAATGGAATGAGCAGCGGATCTACTTAATGAATTATGAGCGCAATGCCAACCATATTTTTACAGGAAGTGAAGGGGCATTTTCCGGAAAGCGGATTGTTTTGGGAATTTCCGATGAAGCCGGTATTGGTACGGTAAAGAGCCAGGATTCCCGGTATATTCTTTTTAAAGTAAATGGCAATCTGTGGCGTTATGATCAATCAGATCACAGGATCATGTGTGTGTTTACATTTTCAAATGGAGAAACAGACGATGTGCGCAGCAGCTATGGAGATCATGATGTACAGATTTTGAGAGCAGGAGATGATGGCTCGGCAGATTTTCTGGTTTACGGCTATATGAACCGTGGACCGTATGAGGGTCAAACCGGAGTGATATTTTATCGCTATGATGCGGGAAGCAATACAGTCCAGGAGAAATTCTTCATTCCGGTTGTTCAGGAATTTGAAAAATTAAAAAAGGATGTAGAGCAGCTGGCCTATGTAAGTCCCGGAGAAATGGTATATCTGATGCTGAATGGAAATGTATTTGGAATTGATTTAAGCAGTAACGAATCCATTTCTGTAGCTCAGGGACTTACGGAGGGAACCTTTGCGGTAAGCCATGACGGAAGACGGATGGCATGGCAGGAAAAGAGAGAGGATACACGGGATGAGAGGATTCATGTGATGGATTTTAATACATCCCAAAAACAGGAAATTCCTGTTTCAGAAGGTGATTATGCCAGGGTGCTTGGCTTTGTAGGAAGTGATCTGATCTATGGTTTTGCCCGGCAGGAGGATGTCTGGAGTGTAAACGGAAGGGTGCAGGAAATCCCCATGTATGTGATGTATATCGCAGACAGTGAGATGAACATTGAAAGCGAATACAGAAAGGACGGAATCTACATTTCAGATGTGGTGACGGAGGATGGACGGATTCATTTAAAGAGGCTGGTAAAGCTGGGGGACAATCAGTATTCCTATCAGGATGAGGATACCATTGTCTGCAATGAAAAGGTGGAAACAGATCCACTGGAGGGAATTGGCTGGTATGCTTCTTCCGAGATGGGACGAATGTATTTTGTACAGATGGATTCAGACCAGAAGGCTTCGTCTGTAAAATCCGAACGGCCAAAGGCATTTTCGTATGAAAATACAGGTACTCTGGAGCTGGCAGGAAAAGCGGCTTCGGGAGAAAAAGGTGAAGTGATTTTTTACGCTTACGGAGGCGGCCATTTTCTGGGAGCATCCAGACAGTTTGCAGAAGCTGTGAACCTTGCCTATGATAAAATGGGATTTGTGACAGATGAAAGAGGACACCTTGTCTGGGATCGCATTAACCGTCAGCCGATCCGAAATCTGAAAGATCCATCCGGTGCAGCCGGTGCAGTGATGAGCCATCTGGATGGATTTACCAGAAGTACGCTGTATGAGGACGGGATCATGGTGATTGACGCTACGGGCTGTACACTGAATCAGGTATTGTATTTTATTGATAAAGGGATTCCGGCAGCCGCTTACAGAGAGGATGGAAGTTATGTTCTTCTGTCCGGTTATGATACCTATAATGTAACCATTTATGATCCTGCTGTCCAGGAAAACGTAAAAATGGGGCTGGGGGACGCAGCCGCGCACTTTGGAAGCCAGCATAACCGTTTCCTGTGCGGGTTAAAAATTGAATAAAAATAATTTTGAAACACGCCTGTCCGGTGAAACGTTTTTTTCGCCCGGCAGGCGAGTTTGCTTTACAAATCCTGTTCTTATGGTATAATCTAAGAGATGTAAATAAAATGTGAACAAAGACAGAAAGAAAAATTAAGGTCTGTTCGATCAGTAATTGAGGTATAAAATGGAACATTATATTATAAAAGGCGGCAATCCGCTGGTGGGCGATGTGACCATAGGCGGAGCCAAAAATGCCGCGCTGGGTATTCTGGCAGCATCCATTATGACCGATGAGGATGTTCTTATCGACAATCTGCCGGATGTGCGGGATATCAATGTTATGCTGGAAGCAATCCAGGAGATCGGTGCCAGCGTACACCGCATTGACCGCCATACAGTAAAGATCAACGCAGGAAATATCAGAGAAGTATCCGTGGATGACGAATATATCCGCCGGATCCGTGCGTCCTATTATTTTATCGGTGCTCTTTTAGGAAAATACAAGAGCGCTCAGGTTCCTCTTCCCGGAGGCTGCAATATCGGAAGCCGCCCCATTGACCAGCATATTAAGGGCTTCCGGGCGCTGGGAGCAGATGTACAGATTGAGGGCGGAGCAGTGATCGCCCATGCCATTGATTTGGTGGCAAGTCATATTTATCTGGATGTGGTTTCTGTGGGAGCGACCATCAATATCATGATGGCTGCTGCTATGGCAGAGGGACAGACGATCCTTGAGAATGCTGCCAAGGAGCCCCATATCGTAGATGTGGCAAACTTCCTTAACAGTATGGGAGCCAATATTAAGGGTGCAGGAACAGACACAATCCGTATCAGGGGCGTAGAGCGGCTTCACGGCACAGAATATTCTATTATTCCGGATCAGATCGAGGCTGGCACCTTTATGTGTGCAGCAGCAGCAACCAGAGGCGATGTGATGGTAAAAAATGTAATTCCAAAGCATCTGGAGGCGATTTCCGCCAAGCTTACAGAGATTGGCTGTGAGGTGATCGAGTTTGATGACGCAGTCCGTGTTGTGGGTAAGCCGAACCAGCGTCATACAGATATTAAGACACTGCCATATCCCGGCTTTCCTACCGATATGCAGCCTCAGATGGCTGTTACACTGGCTCTTACCAAAGGAACCAGTATGGTTACAGAAAGCATTTTTGAGAATCGTTTTAAATACGTGGACGAGCTGGCACGCATGGGAAGCTCTATCAAGGTAGAGGGAAATGTAGCTGTGATTAACGGCGTAGAAGGCTTTACTGGCGCTCAGGTAAATGCGCCGGATCTTCGGGCAGGTGCAGCTCTGGTAATCGCAGGGCTGGCGGCAGAAGGATATACCATTGTAGATGAGATCGGATATATTCAGAGGGGATACGAAAGCTTTGAGGAAAAGCTCCAGGGGCTGGGAGCCATGATCGAGCTGGTGGATTCTGAAAGGGAGATGCAGAAATTTAAACTTAGGGTAGGATGATGACCGTATATCCATCGTACGGTTTCATATAAGAATAGCCTCTGTCAGGAGCAATCCGGGCAGAGGCAAAATTATCTCATAAGGAGGGTTATGAAATGACCGGGAGAACAGGAAAAAGAAGGTTCCTGGGTCTGCTTTGGTCCCTGATTCTTACCTGCAGCCTTATCACAGGTATGTCCATGTCCGCATGGGCACAGGAGGCTGGAACAGTCAAAGGAGCGGATCAGGACATTGTGGTTCTATATACCAATGATGTTCACTGCGCAATTGATGAAAACATCGGTTACGGCGGATTGGCGCTGTACAAAAAGCAAATGATGAACCAGACACCGTATGTTACTCTGGTGGATGCAGGTGATGCCATCCAGGGTGCTCCGGTAGGAACTCTGTCCGAGGGCGGTTATATCATTGATATCATGAATCAGACAGGATATGATGTGGCAGTTCCGGGAAATCATGAGTTTGACTACGGTATGCCCAGATTTCTGGAATTGGCAGGAAAATTAAACTGCGGATATTATTCCTGCAACTTTATCAGCACTGCTTCCGGACAGTCTGTATTTGCACCCTATAAGATGATTTCTTACGGTGATACACAGGTGGCTTATGTGGGCGTTTCCACACCGGAAAGCTTTACAAAATCTACGCCTGCTTATTTCCAGGATGCGAATGGAAATTATATCTATTCCTTCTGTGAGGATGCAGACGGAACTGCATTTTACAATCAGGTGCAGTCGGCAGTGGACAGTGCCAGGGCTGAAGGAGCGGAATTTGTGATTTTAGTTGGACATCTGGGAGAAAATGGAATCACAGAGCGCTGGAGTGCCGGAAGCCTGATCGGTCATATCCGGGGCGTGGATGCCTGCATTGACGGACATTCCCATGAAACTACACTTTCCATGATAGTAAAGGATGCAGACGGGAAGGATGTTATCGTTACCCAGACAGGCACTAAGCTGGCAAATATTGGAAAGATGACCATTCATACAGATGGAACGATTTCCACAGAGCTGATCTCAGAGGTTGTGCCTTCAGAAGTAAATCGTACCTATACGGTTCAGAAGAATGATTCCTTAAGCAGGATCGCCAAGAGAGAGCTGGGAAGCTATGACCGCTGGAGAGAGATTTATGACAGCAATCGGGATAAGATTTCTGATCCGGGTACCATTTATCCCGGAATGGTTCTTACCATCCGCCAGGGCAGTGTTGTAAATGAAAATGGCCGTGCAGTGGATCCGGATACCCACAGCCTGATCGAGCAGATCAAGGGGCAGTTTAACGAAACCTTAAAGACCCCATTGGGAAGTACAGCGTACAAGCTGACGATCAAGGATGAGGCCACCGGAGAACGCCAGATAAGAAATGGCGAAACTAATCTTGGTGATTTGGCGGCAGATGCTTACAGAGTTCAGCTGGGAGCAGACATCGGACTTTGCAATGGCGGAGGCGTCCGCACAGATATTGAGTCCGGAACCATTACATATGAGGATACACTGGCTGTATTCCCATTTGGAAACATGGGATGTGTGGCAGAGGTGACAGGACAGCAGATCAAGGATGCCCTGGAAATGGGCGTTAAGAATTATCCTGAGGAGTCCGGAGGCTTCATGCATGTATCCGGTCTGACCTATACCATTGACAGCTCTGTAAAATCCAGTATAAAGGTGGATGATAAGGGTAATTTTGTCAGTGTAGACGGGCCGTACAGAGTTACGGATATTCAGGTTGGCGGACAGCCCATTGATCTGAATAAGACTTACACAGTGGCTTCCCATAATTATATGTTAAAGTCCGGTGGGGACGGCATGACCATGTTTAATGGCTGCAATATTATAAAGGATGAGGTTATGGTGGATGTAGATGTATTATCCACCTATATTCAGGGCCTGGGCGGTTCTGTATCCTCTGAATATGAGAATTCCGAAGGACAGGGACGGATTGTGATCCGGTAAAAAGATTGTTTTAATGAAAATTCCGGCAGAGGAGATGGAACTTTGCCGGGATTTTTTGCGCGGAAAAATGTATATTGACAGGAAAGAAAAAATGATTTAATATATGCTGGTAGTCATTTCACAATAGAAAACGTTCGTAAATATCCCTTATTCAGAGTGATGGAGGTATAAAGGACCTGTGAAGTCACGGCAACCCCGGTTGAGTATCCCGTAAGCAGTGCTTATGCGGTGTGCGAAAGGGCCGGAAGGTGCCAGCCTGAGCGAGGAGTGCAGCTTATAAAGTTTTAAAAAGAGCTTTTTGATGTGCTTGATCGAGCAATAAGAGGATTTGAAGATCTGATATTTTCAAGTCCGCCGTTGCTGCGGACTTTTCTTTTTGCCAGAGGGCAGAGGATTACACCTGCTTAAATGACACGAAACACAGTACAGTATGTATTTATTTTACAGCAAAGAAAAGGAGAATGATTGATGGAGAGAAGATTATTTACATCTGAATCTGTAACTGAAGGCCATCCGGACAAAATGTGCGACGCGATTTCTGATGCGATTTTAGACGCTTTAATGGAGCAGGATCCCATGAGCCGTGTTGCCTGCGAGACAGCGACCACCACAGGACTGGTGCTGGTTATGGGCGAGATCACCACAAAGGCATATGTAGATATCCAGAAGATCGTAAGAGAGACGGTTCGCGAGATTGGCTATGACCGTGCAAAATATGGTTTTGACTGTGATACCTGCGGCGTGATTACCGCCATTGACGAGCAGTCCTCCGACATTGCTATGGGTGTTGATAAGGCTCTTGAGGCAAAGGAAAACCGTATGTCCGAGGAAGAGTTGGACGCCATTGGTGCAGGCGACCAGGGTATGATGTTCGGCTATGCAAGCAACGAGACAGAGGAGTATATGCCATATCCTATTTCCATGGCTCACAAGCTGGCTAGAAGACTGACTGAGGTAAGAAAGAACGGTACCTTAAAGTATCTTCGTCCGGACGGAAAGACTCAGGTTACAGTAGAGTATGACGAGAATGGAAAGCCGGTTCGTCTGGATGCAGTGGTTCTGTCCACTCAGCATGATGAGAATGTAACTCAGGAGCAGATCCATGCAGATATCAAGAAGTATATATTTGATGAGATTATTCCTGCAGATATGGTAGATGAGAATACAAAGTTCTTTATCAATCCTACAGGACGCTTTGTAATCGGCGGACCTCACGGAGACAGCGGTCTGACCGGACGCAAGATTATTGTAGATTCCTACGGCGGAACGGCACGTCACGGCGGCGGCGCATTTTCCGGTAAGGACTGCACCAAGGTAGACCGTTCTGCAGCTTATGCGGCCCGCTATGTGGCTAAGAATATCGTAGCTGCCGGTCTGGCTGATAAGTGCGAGATCCAGCTGTCCTATGCAATCGGCGTGGCTCACCCAACCTCTATTATGGTAGAGACCTTCGGAACAGGAAAGCTCAGTGAGGAGAAGCTGGTAGAGATCATCCGCGAGAACTTTGACCTTCGTCCGGCTGGAATCATCCGTATGCTGGATCTGCGTCGTCCGATCTATAAGCAGACTGCTGCTTACGGACATTTTGGCCGCAATGACCTTGACCTTCCTTGGGAGAAGTTAGATAAGGTGGATACCCTTAAAAAATATCTGTAATAAGAATACAAAAAGGCATTTGCACAATGGTATGTATCGGCGTGCAGATGCCTTTTTTCAGCTCCAGCTGCTGTCCGTAACGTGGCATTGGTCGAAACATAGAAAATCACTCCTTATGTTACAGTTTTATTTTTATAGTTGCCAGGTATATTTTACCATAATTTATAAAATAGCAGTGGATAGGTTTTAAAATTATACAAAATATCCAAAGCGGTGTTATATATTTAACAATCTTTTTGCCATTGGTGAATCGATAGAGTATGCTCTGAGACTAAAAATTTGCGCAAAACCTGAAAAAAGAAAAAATATGGTTGACATTTTTTTAACGATGTTATATAATGCGGATAGTTAAATTGTTAATAAATTGACAAACATTCCGAATACAAACACAAACACAAGGAAAATGGAGGAAATGGAAATGGCAAAGAAGACCGAGCAGGTAGTTCCGGAGATCATTGACAGCGTAGAGGGACTGAACGCCAAGATGGCAGCAATGCGCGAGGCTCAGAAGGTATTTGCAACCTACACACAGGAGCAGGTAGATAAGATCTTTTTCGCGGCAGCAAGCGCAGCGAATAAAATGCGTATTCCGCTGGCAAAGATGGCGGTAGAAGAGACCGGAATGGGCGTGGTTGAGGATAAAGTAATCAAGAACAACTACGCAGCTGAGTATATCTACAATGCATACAAGAATACAAAGACCGTTGGTGTGGTTGAGGAGGATAAGGAGTACGGTATAAAGAAGATTGCAGAGCCAATCGGCCTGATCGCAGCTGTTATCCCTACTACAAATCCAACCTCCACTGCAATCTTTAAGACACTGATTTCCTTAAAGACACGCAATGCCATCATCATTTCCCCACATCCAAGAGCAAAGAAGAGTACCATTGAGGCTGCCAAGGTTGTGCTGGAGGCTGCTGTTAAGGCAGGCGCTCCTGAGGGGATCATTGGATGGATCGACGTTCCTTCCCTGGAGCTGACCAATGAGGTAATGAGAGACGCTGATATCATCCTGGCAACTGGTGGCCCGGGCATGGTTAAGGCTGCATATTCTTCCGGTAAGCCTGCGCTGGGCGTTGGTGCTGGAAATACGCCGGTTATCATTGACGATACGGCTGATATCCGTATGGCAGTTAACTCCATTATCCATTCCAAGACCTTTGATAATGGTATGATCTGTGCTTCTGAGCAGTCTGTAACTGTTCTGGAGCCTGTATATGAGGCTGTTAAGAAGGAATTTGAATACAGAGGCTGCTATTTCTTAAAGCAGGGTGAGATTGAAAAGGTAAGAAAGACCATCCTGATCAACGGGGCATTAAATGCAAAGATCGTAGGACAGTCTGCATACACCATCGCAAAGCTGGCAGGTGTGGATGTTCCGGTTGATACAAAGATTATCATCGGCGAGGTTGAGTCTGTAGATATCAGCGAGGAGTTTGCTCACGAAAAGCTGTCTCCTGTACTGGCTATGTACAAGGCTAAGACCTTTGACGAGGCTCTGAATAAGGCAGAGCGTCTGGTAGCAGACGGCGGCTACGGCCATACCTCTTCTCTGTACATCAATGTAAATGAAAAAGAAAAGATGATGAAGCATGCAGAAAGAATGAAGACCTGCCGTATTCTTGTAAATACACCTTCCTCCCACGGCGGTATCGGCGATCTGTACAACTTTAAGCTGGCTCCGTCTCTTACACTGGGCTGCGGTTCCTGGGGCGGAAACTCCGTATCTGAGAACGTTGGCGTTAAGCATCTGCTGAACATTAAGACTGTTGCTGAGAGGAGAGAAAATATGCTGTGGTTCCGTACACCTGAAAAGGTTTACTTTAAGAAGGGCTGTCTGCCTGTAGCATTAAACGAATTAAAGGATGTAATGGGCAAGAAGAGAGCCTTTATCGTAACAGACTCCTTCCTGTACAAGAACGGCTACACAAATGTAATTACAGACCGTTTAAATGAAATGGGAATCACATATACCGTATTCTCTGACGTTCAGCCTGATCCTACTCTGGCAAATGCACAGGCAGGCGCCAAGCTGATGAAAGAATTTGAGCCGGATGTAATTATCGCAATGGGTGGCGGCTCCGCAATGGATGCAGGAAAGATCATGTGGGTACTGTACGAGCATCCGGAAGCAGATTTCATGGATATGGCAATGCGCTTTATCGATATCCGCAAGAGAGTTTATACCTTCCCGAAGATGGGTGAGAAGGCTTATTTCGTAGCTGTTCCTACCTCTTCCGGTACAGGTTCTGAGGTTACTCCATTTGCCGTTATCACTGATCAGGAAACCGGCATCAAGTATCCTCTGGCTGATTACCAGCTGCTTCCAAACATGGCAATCGTTGATACAGACAACATGATGAGCCAGCCAAGAGGCTTAACCAGCGCTTCCGGCGTTGATGTTTTAACCCATGCATTAGAGGCATATGCTTCTGTTATGGCAACGGATTATACAGACGGACTTGCATTAAAGGCAATGAAGAACGTATTTGACTACCTGCCGATCGCTTACAATGAGCCAAACAATGTTGAGGCACGCCAGAAGATGGCAGACGCATCCTGTATGGCAGGTATGGCATTTGCGAACGCATTCCTGGGTGTATGCCACTCTATGGCACATAAGCTGGGAGCATTCCACCATCTGCCCCACGGTATTGCAAATGCGCTGATGATCTCTCTGGTAGTTGAGTTCAACGCTGCTGAGAATCCGCGCAAGATGGGAACCTTCTCCCAGTACCAGTATCCTCATACCATGGCAAGATACGCTGAGTGTGCAAGATTCTGCGGAATCAATGCAGGCAGCGATGAAGAGGCTGTGAAGAAGCTGATCGAGAAGATCGAGGAGTTAAAGAAGGCTGTTGGCGTGAAGTCCTGCATCAAGGATTACGGCATTGACGAGAAAGACTTCTTAGACAGACTGGATGATATGACGGAGCAGGCCTTCGACGACCAGTGTACCGGTGCCAACCCAAGATATCCTCTCATGAGCGAGATCAAGGATATGTATTTAAGAGCTTATTACGGAAAATAATCGAACCCATTGAGGGTGAACCTTTATCCTTTGTGTTTGGAACAGGCCGTCTGTCCGGTTAGGGCAGGCGGCCTGTTCGCGTAGAAATATTTACTCCACCGTTCCATACAAAAGCTCATGCTGCCGTTTCACCCGGTTTTTCACCATACTGCGGAAATGGCCTGGCCCCAGAACCTCTATTACGGGGCCGAAGGAAAGGATATCGATGAGAAGCTCCGTTTCATCTGCGGTATCATAGTAAATGGAGCACAGCCAGTATTTGCCTTCTTCATGGTATTCCGTATGCTTTTCATAGCTGGCAAAGTGAAGCATACAGCGTTCAAGAGAGTTCCGTTCTCCGGTTATTTTTAAGAGAACGGGCTCTTTTGCTTTGCGGACCGGGAGAAAGCGGTGGCAGGAGAGAGTCTGTATATCGCTGTCCGAAAGGAGGTCAGGGGAAACGCGGCAGTCACGAATCCGTTCCAGGTTGAGAATGGTATTTAGGCCGCAGCGTCCCCGTCGGTACTGCAGACAGCAGAGACGGAATTTGTCATCCTTGGAGGAGTACTGGAGCTGATAGGGGATGACTTCAAAGGAATGGCAGATTCCTTTTTTGCCTTCATATCCAATAAAAAGGATATGATGCTCCCTCAGGGCTTTTAAAATTGCCTGAAAATGCTCCCGGTAGGAAGGTGAAGCATAGGAATCACCGTCGCAAAACTGGTCGTAATAGTAAAAATTTTCTTGCTGATACAGCGGTTCAAATCCCTTTAGGAATTCTGAAAGAGTTTTTAATTCTTCATCCGTAAAAAAGAGCCGGAAGCGCGGGGCATGGATCAGAGCTGCCAGCCAGGACATCTGAAGTGCAGTCAGCGGCAGTTCGGGAGGAGGAAAATGCAGGGCACTTTCATAGCAGCCAGGATGCTCCTTTGAGGGGAAAAGAAGGGGCCACTCTCCCTTTGTAAGTTTCGGGAGTACAGCCAGGGCTGTTTCCTGAAAGGCCTGATTTTTGCAGATCTGCTCCATTTCTTTCATGTTCACTGAATGGTCGGCAGCTTCCTCCAAAATATGGCGGACCGTGTGGTAGTAACAGCTGTATATCTCATTAAACAGTTCCATTTGTTTCTTCCTTTTCTTCGCTGCAGTACATCTGATACATCCGTTCCCAGTCTCTTGTGACCTTAAGGATGGCAGGTTCACAGGTTCCCTGAATATCCAGAATGCGCCCGGTAAAGGACTTTACCCAGGACAGAAGTTCATTGGTATCGAAAAATGCTCCCGTATACAGATATTCATGCTCCCGTATTTTTAGGATTTCTCCGCCTTTCCCCTCTCGATAAAGGCGTTTTAAAACATAGAGTTCTTTTTCTTCATCAATAGAAAGGCGCAGGCAGATGGTTTCCAGGCGGCTTCTTCCGCTTCCGAAGGAAACGCCCCAGCAGCGTTTTATATTCGCCAGCAGCGCCTCATAGGTTCGTTCATAGTCTTCCCAGGGCTCCTTAATGGTAATGGAGAGAATGGAGTCCAGACGGGCATTGTGGAACCTCCGCAGAGATGGAAGGTACAGACAGAGGTAGCGCCTTCCGGTACGGGTGCTTACAAAGATTTTTAAGGGAACGCCGGACTGGGAGGAAATGCTCCCGGAACGGAAACTCTTATTTTCATAGTCGATCAAACGGTGCTCCCGGATGGCTGTAAGGCTTTGCAGGAGCACCTGATCTTCCAGGGTATGTACGATAAAATGATGCTTGAACTGAAAAAAGGTATTTTTCCGGTCGTGCCAGTCCAGAATGGTGCTCCCGATAAACCCGAAAGGGGCGGTTCCCTGAAAAAAGGAAACAGCGGTTAAAAGAGTATCATTTAAGGGAGAGTCATGGGGAAACTGGGGCGGGAGCATCTGATAGATAAGGTTTTTTCCTTCTTTATGAGAGCACAGCAGTCCCAGAGATTCGTATTCCTTCAGCTTCAGCCGCACGGTCTGGGGGTCAAAGGCAACGCCGTAGGTAAGGGAGATCGCATCGCTCAGGGCAGAGGCATTCATTCCCCGAGGATGATCGGTGAGCTGATCCAGAATGAAAAAGTGCAGAAGGATATCATTATCCGTAAAGCTTTTCGATTTCCAGGCCGCATAGAGGGGATTTTCGGGCACTGTCTTGCTGTCGATATTGATATAGACCTGTTTTCCCTTGGTCGTATAGGAAGAGCAGGTGTAATCGCCCAGCCAGCTCTCGATCCGCCTCCGTTCATTGTCATAGGTCCGGGCGCTGCGGGAGTCAAAATCATTTCTCACCTTAAATCCATAAATATAAAACTGGCGCATATAATCCCGGATCCGGTCAAAGTTTTTGATAAGCTCCTGAAATTCTGCCATATAGATCCCTCCATAGGGTGATATAGCTCCATTATAGCGGGTTCGCACCTTTTTTTAAATGATAAAAATGGAAAATCAGGCTAAGATAAAGCCATGATAAGAAATGAAAGGATGTGCAGGATATGTTCGTAATG
>UMIE01025341.1_pt1 | contig 13582 bp, 8 predicted proteins | sample 1965711 | NCBI WGS metagenome assembly UMIE01 (sample SAMEA4836116, study PRJEB28245) | human gut metagenome | biome: gut microbiome; material: fecal sample | place: Denmark | collected 2008 | reverse complement strand
GGTATCTTGTTCAAGGGTGGTAATTATCTGGATGCCATCACCCGGATAAATACCATTGTATTCGACAAAACAGGTACATTGACCACTGGCTGCTTCGACGTGACGGATATGCAGGCGCATAGAATTTCCGAGTCGGAACTATTGACCTTGCTTTTATCCGTCGAACAGAAAAGTACCCACCCGATCGCACAAGCGATCGTCCGCTACGCAAAGAAACAGAATATCTCTGCAGCAAGCGTATCGGAGATGCATGAACTGGCCGGACACGGCGTGGAGGCCGTCATCGGTGGACAGGAAGTGCTTGTCGGGAATATCCGCTTAATGAAAGAGCGCGGGATTTCCATCCCCGAAGAGTTGTCCGACCAAGTAGCGACCGTAGTTATCTGCGCCATCGATAAAAAATATGCCGGCCATCTGCTATTGTCCGATACGTTGAAAGACGATGCCGTAGAGGCGATTGCCAAACTGAGGAAGTTAGGAGTGACGGATATCCGTCTACTGTCAGGTGACAAAAAAGAGATTGTCGCCTCTTTTGCCAGACGTTTAGGAATCGACCGGGCATACGGGAACCTGTTGCCGGAGGACAAGGCGGCACATATCCGGGAAATGGTTGAAGAGCCGGGCAAAACCGTGGCTTTTGTCGGAGACGGCATGAATGATGCTCCGGTATTGGCACTAAGCCATGTAGGGATTGCGATGGGCGGACTCGGTTCGGATGCGGCAATCGAGAGTGCCGACGTCGTTATCCAGAACGACCAGCCGTCCAAGGTGGCGACCGCTATCACGATCGGACGCAAGACGCGTACGATTGTCCGTCAGAATATCATAGGGGCACTTGTTGTAAAAGGGATTGTGCTGTCGGCAGGTGCATTGGGATACGCCACGTTGTGGGGGGCAGTCTTTGCTGATGTCGGTGTCGCTCTGCTAGCAGTCCTCAACTCGGTCCGCATACTGAACAGGAAGGTATGGTAAAACGGGGATATGTCAATATCTCCTTGTCCCCGCACTTGATGCGGGACCGCAAAAGGACAGACCTTATCAATCGGATTTTTATAAGGTCGGTTTTAATGCGATCCCGCGTCAAGCACGGGAACAGGACAGTTTTGACATACCCTCATACATTTTGACACGCAGCCTCGTTTATGATCGTTTTTCACTTTCCTTTCAGAAAAGGTTTTCCATTTTTCCAAACCACCTCTTCCTGTGTGATATACCAGGTTTTTCCGTTATCGTTATTTCCCTGATAGAACAGATAAGTTCGACCGTCCAAATCGGTAAAAATATGAGGATGGCCGGATTCGCTGGAATTCCATTCGCCGGGTTTGCCGTTCTTAAGGAAAGGTTCTTCCGAAAGACGTTTCCAGACAATGCCGTCTTCGCTTTCCGCCACTCCGATCTGTTGAGGGGCATTATTGTAAGCTCCGGCATAAAACATATAAAGTTTGTCACCTTTCTTTGCGATCGAAGCCCCTTCGATACATTTTCCTTCCCACGGATACACGGGATACAGGATAGAGGAATCCGTTACCTGTACCCAGTCTTCCCGGTTGAAATTGGTATTGCCCGGAGCAACAGCTACTCCCTGCATCTGGATGTCGTAGTTTTTATCGCGGGTTGCAAAATAGAGGAAATAGCGTCCTTTGAACTCACACACTTCCGCATCTATGGCACGCCCACAAGTCCAATCTCCGACCGGATGGAAAATCGGATTCGTCGGATTCCTTCTAAAATGAATGCCGTCATCCGATATGGCATGGCAGATGGCATCTTTCTTCCCATTCCCGTATGTCTGATAAAACAAATGCACCTTTCCATCCTTCACCAACGCACCGGGTGCACAAAGTCCTTTCTTCTCATAATCAGCTTCGGGAGCAGGCGTGATCTCGCCCACCTTCGTCCAGTTCATCAAATCCTTACTCTCCGCAATCCCAATATTCCATCCGGAATCAGGTTCCCCCTTCATCGGCGGAATGGAATGGTACATCAAATAGCGCCCCTTAAAATTAACCACATGCGGATCTTTCGAATAAGGAACCCCGACACGGGAGGTATCGCCGTATAACATGAGGGGACGAGCAGAAGAGCCCTGTGATAAAATTAACTGAAAGTTTCCCCATAACAATAGAATAATCAAAACAAGTTGCTTCATAAATACTATCTGATCTTTTTTAATTGACAAATGTAACTAATATTCTTCTAAATAAATTCGTAAATCGGATTTACAATAAATGATACAGCCTATCCTTCTATCCTTTTGCCATTAAACAGGGAAACAAAGGGCAAGCCATATACATTATTTATTTCAAGTAAGGTTTACCATCCTTCCATAAAACTTCTTGCTGTGTAATATACCAAGTCTTACCATGATCATTATTACCTTGATAGAACAAATAAGTCCGTCCGTCAAGATCGGTAAAAAGGTGAGGATGACCAGATTCACTTGAATTCCATTCTCCCGGTTTTCCATTTCGTAAAAAAGGTTCTTCCGACAGACGTTTCCAGTTCAAACCATCTTCACTGACAGCAACCCCGATCTGCTGAGGAGCATTATTATAAGCTCCGGCATAAAACATATACAGTTTATTATCCTTCTTAACAATCGAGGCACCTTCAATACATTCTCCCTCCCAATCACACTCTGGATACAAGATCGATTTATCACAAGCTTGTGTCCAGTCTTCCCTGTTAAAATCAGTATTCAAAGAAGCTGTTGCCACTCCTTGCATTTGTATTTTAAAATCCTTGTCACGAGTTGCAAAATAAAGAAAATACTTTCCATTGAATTCACAAACTTCAGCATCAATAGCCCGTCCACAGTTCCAATCACCCGTCGGATGAAAAACCGGATTACTCGGGTCGCGATCAAAGTGGATACCATCAGTTGACACAGCATGACAGATTGCATCATTTTTTCCATTTCCATAGGTTTGATAAAACAAATGAATTTTACCATCCCGAACTAAAGCACCAGGTGCACAAAGCCCATTCTTTTCATAAACGGCATTCTTTTCCGGCGTTATTTCACCGACTTTCGACCAATTAACCAAATCTTTACTGGATGCGATGCCAATGTTAGCACCAGAACCAGATACATCCAACCTCGGTGGAAGCGTATAATACATCAAATAACGTCCCTGAAAATTCACGACATGCGGATCTTTTGAAAAAGGAACTCCACGACGAGAAGTATCTTCATACATCATCCTCGGTTGCTGGGGTTTACCCAGCAACGAGAAAAACAAACAAGTCAATAATAAAACATATACTCTCATTTTTATTGATTCTAAATGATTAATTGCCATAACCAGGATTCTGGGTAAATTCCTCCGGATTCGAAACATTTGTCAACTGATCACGCGGTATCGGGCGTAATACATGATAATCTTTAAATTTCCCTGCAGTCATAGGACTGATTTCAGGATCATTCATACGCTCCATCAATTTGTCCGTCCGTTTCAAATCATACCAACGATGCATTTCTCCCATCAATTCACGAGCTCTTTCATCCAAAATAAAGTCAATCGTCACATCGGAAGACTTAATCTCCATCTCCGCTTCATGCCCAGGTACAGCGGCACGGCGACGAACTACATTAATATATTCAGCTGCTTTCTGAGCATTTCCAGACAGGAATGCAGCTTCAGCAGCCAACAAATATGTATCAGCCAAACGATAAACAAAAACATTACGCGATCCGGCTGTCCAGTTAACTTCTGGACGCAGGGGATCCAAATGTTTCACCAAATAAGCATACATTTTATAAGAAGTAAAACGAGTATTCGACGGCCATTCCGCATTCGGATTCTGCTCAGACTGGACATCCATCAGAGGATCGATTTGTTCACGCATATATTCCGGAAGAAATACCAAAACAGGCCAAACTTCTTTAATCTGTTCCGGTGTCCAAGGTTCTCTTGGATCAATCATGGCCAACTCTCCTTTTGTCCAAACCTTTTCTTCCACTTTTTTGGTAAACGGGCTGAAAACATTCTCCGTCACAGAATTTTCCGTTACATTCCACCGAGAAATAAAACAATCATCCCAACGTTGATCTTTCGTTTTGTCAAACAAACTTATTGCAAAATCAGAAGAACGCTCACGGCTCCAAGGTCTGCCATACTCAATAACTCTCTTTACAGCAGGATGTTCTTCCGAATAGGCTGAACAAAAGTACATATGGGCTGTATTACCATCTCCATTTAATTCCGCATTTTGCGTATACAAAACAGAGAAAAGGACTTCCGAATTATTTTTATTATTGATATCCCATAATTCTGCGTGCGATTTAACCAACGAATATTTACCAGAATTGATCACCTGCTCGGCATAATTCAAAGCTTTTTTCAAATCGTCATCACTCCGTTTCAAAGTAAGATACACTCTCGACAGATGGTGCATAGCTGCATATTTTGTTATATGCCCGAATTCAGATGCCTGGTAAGTTTCCGGCAAGTTTTCTACAGCAAATTCCAAGTCTGTAACAATTTGATTCCAAACTTCATCTACTTTTGTTTTATGTGCAGTAGTCTCTACTGAATTTGTCGGCTTCAACGGCATAGGAATATCACCAAACTGCTGTACCAGATGATAAAAATAGTGTGCTCTGATAAATAACGATTCTGCAAGAAAACGTGTTTTTAGATCTTCATCCAATCCAGGAATATCATTATTTTCCAGACTCTCAATAACTGCATTACACTGATTCACGGATTTATAACAACTATACCAGAAACTCCTGACATCAGCATTTGTCGCATCAATCGTCCAATTATACCATTGCTCATGTCCTTGATGACCGATCCATATATCCGAAGGACCTTCACACATATAAATCAAGTATTCCTGTATATACATTCCCCTTAAGGTTGAATACAATCCATTGACACCATTGGTTATACCATCTTTCGTCGTATAAAAATTACCAACAGTCACTTTATTATAAGCCGTCTCATCCAAGAAGTCGCAAGACGACAAACATAGCAGAGACAACGAACCTATCAATATTTTATTTAGTATTTTCATATTCTACTTTCAATTAATCAGATTATTAGAAACTTGCATTTACTCCAAATATAAATGAGGTTAACGGACGGTGGTCTGTATAGCTATTACAGTTTTCCGGATCCAGTCCTACATAATCACTCTTTGTCCATGTATATGGATTTTCAACCATAAAATATACCCTGAATTTTTCACTATAAAACTTTTTCGAAATCTCTTTCGGTAAAGTATATCCCAAATTAATATTTTTCAGACGTATAAATGACAGATCCCGATAAGCATAATCACTTGACACCAATAACTCCTGTGGATTAGTTATCGCAGGTTTCGGACAAGCATTAGAAGGATTATCCGGTGTCCAAAAATCAACATCCAGATGATTATAACGAGTTGATCCAGCCTCGTCAGTCAATACTCCTAATAGCTGTCCATACTTCTGACGTGTATAGAAATAAACATTCAAATCGAAATTCTTATAATAGAATCCTGTAGAAAGTCCTGCTGTCCATTTGGGTATTTTATTGAATGTATGCAAATCGCCTTCATCATAAACCCCATTATTATTTACATCTTCTATTTTAGGATTACCAGGTTCACGTCCATACTTTGCCGCTTCCTCTTCTTCTCCATATTGCCAAACTCCTATATATTTATACAGACGTTCAACGTAGAGAGGTTGCCCAATGAACCATTTATTTCCCGGACTATCTTCCTTTCCATTGAACAACTCGACAATTTCATTCTTGTTATAGCCAAAAGTCAAATCTACTGTCCATCTGAAATCTTTTGTCACAACAGGTACAGTGTTCAAGGCTATTTCAATACCCGAATTACGTGTCTTACCTACATTTTGCCAAGTAAATTCATACCCTGTATTGATCGGCAAATTGCGTTTCATCAATAGATCACGTGTATTACGAATATATCCGTCAATAGAACCACTGATCCTGTTATTCAAGAAGTCAAAATCCACGCCGACATTATATTCTTCTGTACTTTCCCACCCCAATTGATTATTAGCCAACTCGGTAGGCAGATATCCCATTGCCGACTGCTCAGTTGTCCCGAAATAATACACATATTTACCTAAAGCTCCTTGTGTTGCATACTCAGAAATTGCTGTATTACCGGAATTACCCCAGCTCAAACGTAATTTCAGATTAGAAAGCCAATCAACTTCCCGAAGGAAAGACTCATCATTCATACGCCAAGCCAATGCAACAGACGGAAAGAAGTCCCATTTATTACCTTTTGCCAAACGAGAAGAGCCATCGTAACGTCCAGTCAATGTCAACAAATACCGATCCTTAAATGTATAATTAACTCTTCCCATAAATGACAACAAAGCCCATTTACGTACAGAAGAAAGACGTGTAAATACATCTGGTGCTTCATTCACATTAAACCACGAACCGTAATAAGGCATATCCTGTCCAGTCAAACCGACCAATTCTGCTTTATCTGTCTGCATATCATGCACCAACGATACATCCAAACTATGATCATTCAATACCTTCTTATAATTCAGAACATTCGTAAAAGTAATCTGTTGCTCGTTCGTTTTTTTGTATTCAGCAGACGGAGAAGCCAACTGGCGAGCTTGAGAAGTAGAACTCTTATAAACTCCATTCTCGATTGACGACAAGCCATATGTCAAACTTGTTCGGAATTTCAAGCCTTTGATTATTTCCCAATCTGCAAATAAGTTCAAAAGGATACGGGTACGTTTTTCTTTATTGTCTACATTATTCTTATCAGTATCAAACAAAGGATTCGAATGCAATACCGTCTGATACCAACCGCTATTGTAAAAGCGCATATCTCCATTCTCGTCATAAACCTCCGTTAGTGGATCAATAACTGTTCCATATTTCCAAACACTATTATCTCCATTATTACGAGTTGTCAATGCTAAAAGAGAAGAATAGCCTACCGTCAAGTTCTTTGCTAATTCCATATCCCCGTTAATACGGGCTGAGAAACGTTCATATCCCATATTATCAATAATACTTTGGTCTTTATTATAGCCTAACACTAACATATTACGATTACGACCATTCGATTGATTGATACTGACATTATGATCCGTTTTATAGCCCGTACCGCTAAACATCAAATCTTGCCAATCTACAAACTGTCCGGAGTTCAAGGCTTTTAATTGAATATCATCAAATATTTCCTTATCTGTCTTTCCATAATTAGCCATTCTTTTCCAGTCTGCATATTTTTCACCGCTCATCATATCATAATTTTTGAATGACTTGGACACACCGACATATCCGTCATAACTAACAGACAGTTTAGCTTCCTTACGGGCACGTTTTGTCGTAATGATAACAACACCATTTGCTCCTCGAGAACCATAAATAGCAGTGGATGAAGCATCTTTCAAAACATCAATCGACTCGATTTCTGCCGGATTGATCTCATCGATCTTTCCTCCGAACGGAGCATCATCCACCACTATCAACGGATCATTGCCCGCATTGATCGAATTATATCCACGGATCACAATGGTAGAAGATGCTCCGGGAGAGTTTCCCATCGTAATATCCGCACCTGCAATTTTACCTTGCAATGCTTGCATAGGATCTTTCATCACAGCCTGATTCTGAATCGATGAAGAAGAAATCTGTGAAACAGATCCTGTTAGGTCACGTTTTTTGACAGAACCATAACCTACCACAACCACTTCATCCAAAGCTTGCGTATCTTCCTTCAATTGGATGTTCAATGTTGTCTTACCTTTACTAACCGCAACATCCTTGTCCAAATATCCGATGTACGTTATACTTAATTTGGAACCTTCGGATATCGACAAAGAGAAATTCCCATCCATATCCGTAATCGTACCATTAGACGTTCCCTTTTCAACAACATTCGCCCCAACAACTGGTTCGCCATTTTCATCTTTCACGATACCTTTCACAATGATCTGCTTTTGCTGAGTGATAGATGATCCTGCGGCTTCCTTCTTGGAAATCACAATCATCTTGCCCTGGACAGAATAAGACAATCCGTTATCCAATACGGCAGATAGCACTTCTTCCAAAGAAGCATCTTTAAAATCTCGCGTAATCTGCTTCCGTTCATTTACCTCGTCTTTCTTGTAAATGATGGAATACTGTAGTTCTTTCTCGACTTCCGCTAATACCGTTTTTAAAGGAACATTTTTAAATTGCCGGGTAATCCGCTGTGCATTCATGGAGGTAGCCCCAGAAAGCATCAAGGCAAGGATTAACGCCCTTCCTACATGTTTTCTATACATAAACCAATAAATTAAAGAATTAGATTTAATAATATATTAACAATTGCGCTATTGTTTTCTAATATAAATATCCCGGTCCCGCCGTTCATAACGGATCGGAATAATCTCGGATAGAGCGTGAAAGACATCTCCGACCGTCTCTTCATTGCGAAGTGATACGCGGAAAGCTATATCTTTTTCCAAGTCGTCTCCCAAATGAATCTGAACGTCATATTTACGGGATAGGCGGACTGCCAACTCATTGAGCGTGATTTTATCATATTCAACTCTCCCTTCTGTCCAGGATTTATATTGAGAAGCCTGAACCTTCTGACGGGAAAAACTTCCGTTTTGTTTGTCAAGACTCAGCAATTCTCCCGGTGCAACCGGAATATGCCTCCCTTTATATAAAATATCGATAGAGCCTTCCAATAATGTCGTTTTAGCAGAAATATCTTCAGGGTAAGAAGATACATTAAACTTTGTTCCTTTCACCAATACACTATACTGATCCGTTTTAACCACAAAAGGAGTTCCATCTGACTGTTTAGTCACTTCGAAATAAGCTTCACCAGTTAAAAAGACTTCCCTGTTTTTAGAATTGAAGTTACCGGCATACTGTAAGGAAGAACCGGCATTCAACCATACAACTGTTCCATCCGCCAGTATCAGCTTGCTTTTTTCTCCATAGGCAGTTTCTAAAGCAAACCGGTTATCGGTGGTTTCCGTATTCCGATAAAGATAGAAACTATATGTTCCACTCAATAATAGAACACATGCAATTGCAGCAACAGCGATAAACCGCTGCAATTGCATGTGTTTAGTACTAAACACACCATTCAGCGATTGACGCACCTGCATCCGGCGTTGCAACTGTTTCCATTCATTCGAAACTTCAGGAATCAGTTTATAGGAAAGCATCCACTCCTCCTCCCATTGGCGGAACATTCTTTCATTAGAAGGTGCATCATTCACAAACCGGAAAAGAATCTCTTCTTCGGAGGGAGTAATGCGTCCTTCAAAATAACGTATTGCCAACTGGTGATTATAGATCTCCTGCTCTTTCATAATTTTTGCTTTCTATATGATGTAACAACCCAAATGAATTTTACCCAACCCCCTTCCTGAAAAAAATTCCCCAAAACAAAAGAAACAGGACTTCGTTCATTCGGAAAGCAGCCAAGCTAATATCGCGATATAGACATCCAACGGATATTTATCTTTAAAATGTGCGGAAAAGCGTGCTAAGGCTTTGGCTATATGTTTTTCCACTGCAGTAGTCGATATTTGGAGAGCATCTGCGATCTCCCGGTTTTTCATTTTCTTAAAACGGCTCATCTCAAATACTTCACGGCAACGGGAAGGCAAATCACTCATAACAAGACTGATCTGTTGTTGCAATTCCTTATACAGAAGCGTATATTCCGGACTTAGGTTAAAGTCCCAATAATAAAGTTCTTCCTGCCCGACCACCCTATCCAAATGTTCCAGATTATGCTGCTCGACCAGTTGCAGATGCTTCAAATAATTCAGACAGGCATTCCTCACCATTGCGAAAAGAAGAGATGAAATGGAAACAGCTTCTATCAGATCACGTTTTTCCCAAAATCTCAAAAAACTCTCCTGTATGATATCTCTGACTGCTTCCTCATCCGTCACAAAACGAGCAGCATATCCCCGCAACCGAGGATAATAGCTATTGAACAGAAATTCGAATGCTTCGCCGTTTCCGTTCTTTATCTCCCGAAGAAGAGTCTTCTCGTCTGTGAAGTTTTTCATAATGATTATCTATTATGTTTCATCTCCTTATTCTTGCAATTATAGAAACCCTCTATATAGATATTCAAATCTTTGTCTATCTCAATGACGGCAAAACTATTATTTTCGGGAAGGCTTCCTTCTATCATTCCTTTCATTGTAAAATAGTGGATTCCATGCCGAAAACTATAGTTCCCGGCATGATGGTGCCCTTGGATAACGGCTACTACCTTGCCGCTTTGCTCAAGTATCGAAACGATCTCTTCCGCATTGCCGATACAAAGTTCCTTGTCAATCCCGGAGAAAGTATCCAACAATTCGTGGATAAAGATCACGACCGGCAAATCGTCTTTCTTCAGTTCCTGCCAGAGCCATTCCTTCTGCCCGGCCGGGACAAACGCTTTCGTCCAATCGAAATCACCGGAATCATAATCGGAACCATCCTCGTTGCAATTACCGTCGAGCACGATAAACTTGATCTGGTTCCGTACGAAGGAATAATAAGGTTTTCCTTTCGCACTCCCGTAATTGCTCGTATGTGCGAGAAATTCAGATTTTGAGATACTATCCATATCATGATTGCCCAACACATGATAAACAGGGCCGTCGAAGGTCTGAAACTTTGCTTCTATCTCATCTAAAAACGACAAAGTCTGCCCTCTTTCAGGAATATCCCCCATATCCTTCAAGTCTCCAAGTTCAATCATGAAATCTAATTTCCGCCTATTAAAAACGTCTATTGCTTCCGATAACTTTGTGATGGATTGTTCATAATAGCGAGTTCCGTGTACATTCCGATGAGCAAAATGTATATCCGTTACCAAGCCAAAGCGCTGTCTCTTTTCATTTTCCCGCGCCAACAAGCCCGGACAGGATAAAAGCAATGCCCCAGCGCATGATCTCTAAAAAAATAATCGTCTATTCATGGTTTATCAGATTGATCAGGGCAAATGTAAACAATATTCCCGGAGAATTGGATAAAACTGTTTACCTTTGCCTTATCAAATACGAATCTGCTATATGAAACTAAAAGTAATTATCCTGCTTATCAGTCTGTTATCCGGCTCTATCGAAGCCCAGACAATTCATTACAATGCTTTCTCACACAACGATTATGAACGTCCCCGTCCGCTATTCGATGCCCTTTCATTCCAATTCAATTGTGTGGAAGCGGATTTATGGCTAATCGACGGCGAACTGTATGTGTCCCACGATTCGGTCGCCCCCAACCCGGATATCACATTCGAGAAACTGTATCTCTTGCCATTAGTCGAACGGATCAAAAAGAACGGAGGCAAAGTATATCCGGACAGCGACCGCCCGTTTTACCTGATGGTCGATTGCAAGACAGACGGCGAAGCAATGTACCCCGTCTTGAAAAAGAAACTGAAACCATACGAATCTCTTTTCTGTCATGAAAAGGACGGGAAACTGCAAGAAAGTGCCGTGTTGTTCTACCTGTCAGGAAAAAGTCCCCGCAAAGCTATTGCCGCCGAAACCAACCGTTTTATCTTTCTGGACGGTACGATAGAAGATTTAGGGAAGGGCATTCCGGCCGTCCTAATGCCTGTCATTAGCGATAATTATTCCAAATATATCGGCTGGAAAGGCCAGGGAGAGATTCCCGCTGAAAAGCTCGAAAAGGTGCGAGAATATATCCGGCAAACCCATGCGGAAGGCAAACTGTTCCGCTGGTGGGGCGCACCGGACACACCACTGTTCAAGAAACTTTTTATTAAAGAAGGGGTGGATTTGATCGGGGCCGACGACTTAAAAGCGTTGAGTTTGATTTTACAGAATCCCTAAAAAATCTTTTTTCATCCCGAATAATTCTTTTTTAAATGTCTACTAATTCTGTAATCACTGACGCCGATTACAGATTAGTAGGCACTCCGATGTTTTCTTATGCTATGTAGATAAGTAAACTAGGACTACTTATAAGACGAAATATTGAATAACTTCTTCATCTCACCCGTTTTCACCTTAGCCGTAAACAGGTCTTGCAAATCCTTAGCAGATAAGGAGTAAGAGGGAGCGAAAGCAGAGGATTCCATGTATTCCAAAATGCTACGGTAGAACTGCCGGGCTTCCGGTTTGTCCTGTACTGCTTTCAGATCAGACATGCAAACTAAGAGTTTACCGTTCCCAACCTTGAATTCAAACAACAGACCCAACTTATGGTTGCGTTCGACATTGTCGATTACCTGTACGATCGGCCGGTAATCATCGGACAGACGATCCAGAATCATAGGGTAGCTCTGCTTGATGATTGGGAACCATTGCCAGTTGGTGTGGAACTCGGTCGGGAAATCAGCCAATGCAGGGTGGCCGGGATCAGTCAAGATTCCCAATGTACCGGGAGAAACTGGGCGGTCCAAGTTTTCGCAGATAGTCCGGAACATACGGTAATTCCAATAATCCGTCTGGAAAAGTCCGCCTACCGTTTGATCCTTATGTTTGTCTTTCGAAGGGAACCAAAGGACTTTGCCCCCCTCTGTCAGGTATTTCAGATGGGCATCCAAATCATCCGTCACACAAATGTCTTCAGATGGTGCAACCTCTTTATCAGCCGCCGGATAAATCCAAAGGGAATAATCATTCCGGTAAGGAGTGCCGTCTATCGACAAGGCGAGCGTGACTTTTTCAGCCTTCCGGACAGAAGCGATAGCCGGTTTCAATGTGCCTACCTTTGCCAGCTCTCCTTGTTTAACCTGCAAAGGTAAAACTCCCTTATCTAAAACTTGTTGTTTGCTGTCGGTCAATGTCCAAGACAATTGTTTACTATTCAAATCGCTTTCAGAATAATTGGCTATCTCAACCTCTCCGGTGAGCGCCTCATCGTTTGTCCAACAGAACTTCTCCGTGCAGAACAGAGGAACCACTTCCGAACAGAAATGCCGCCATTCTTCCGGCGCGATCAACCCTTTACTTTCCATAAAAGCATCCAAGATTCCGACATAAGCTGAGCCCTGTCCCGGATAATCCTGCAAATCAAGCAACTGGAAACCGCCCCATTCCGGCGTACGCAGGTTCATCTCGATATCCGCCCGGTACAGCAGGGCCGACCATTTGCCGGAAGCCATCATAAAGTCATACGCCAGGTTAATCATACCGGCCTCTTCCAAGCGTTTCTTGAAGATTTCGAAATTGCGTGGCTTCAATACACCCGTATATTTCTTGATCTCTTCATAATTCGGATATACCTGGAACTGCCCTGTCTCGTGGCTGATAATCGGAACATCGCATAATACATTGGCAGACGAGAAATCCATCTCCGAGTTTGGGTACGTGTGATTCAGATACCCACCGTCATAAGCGTCGGCAAAGGAAAAAGAGGCACGGGCATGCGTGTTGAACTGCTTGTCGCCTTCACGCCCGACACGACAAGTCGTGAAATAATCTTCATTCGCTTGCTTTCCTTTAAAGCCCAGATAATTATTTGAACCGGAAGAATAGATATGACGGTTATCCTCCTTTTTGAAGGTCTGGATCAGCATGGCAAGTCCTTCTTCGCCGGACATCTCGTTTCCTAATCCGAACATCACGAAAGAGGCATGATTGCTATAAGCCCGATGC
>UMIE01014097.1_pt1 | contig 13620 bp, 10 predicted proteins | sample 1965711 | NCBI WGS metagenome assembly UMIE01 (sample SAMEA4836116, study PRJEB28245) | human gut metagenome | biome: gut microbiome; material: fecal sample | place: Denmark | collected 2008 | reverse complement strand
ATGAAATAAACGATGTTGTTCGTAACAGAGCCTGTGATATAATCACGGCTGCCAGCGGTTATCGTTGGCGAGCCTTCGATTGTCAGCTTCTGTATTCGTCCCGACTCAATCGTGACCATCTCCTTCACCGATGCCGGAAATGTCAGTTCGCTGATGCCCGACATTTGTGCAAATTTCGTTTTTACCGACTTCACCGTGCCGGGAATTACGAGCGACGTCAATTTGCTCTGCCCCGGAAAATGCGTTTGCCTTGATTTCAAGCAAACCCTCCGGAAGAACTATCGACGTGTAGTCGAACCAGCCACCCCTCAAGCCATAGACGGTGAACGCTCCATCGCCGAGCGCCGTGACGCGGTAGGTCTGATTGTCGTTGGGGTTTACAACTGTCATCGGCACCACTACATCCATCTTTGTGGGACGCACCATTTCGCCGTCTACCGCATAGTCATACTTCGCCACTTCGACGGTTTTCGCCTCAGCGTCGGTGATGTTGTAACACAGCTCATCGACAACAAAGTCGGACGCCTGTATGCCTGTCGCAACGGCAAGCATTGCCGCCAACAGACAAATTTTAATTCTGATTTTTCGCATAAGATTTGGTTTGTTTTTTCACTCGCAAAAATAGGCATTTTCAAACCGACTGCAAAAAATCAAAGCCACAAAAATGTTCCTCTCGCGCAATCCGATGTCCCTCTGACGCAATTTGTCAATATAACATTCTGACCTACAATTAATTCACTCCTTTGCTTTTTTTTTGATTTTCATTCCCCTCCACACCATCTTTTCACTGCTTTCCGGAGTGCGGAATCAAACATTTACAGCACACATGGGCTATCTGACTCATTGTCTATTTTCTTGACGCCATTGTCAAATTTTTTGACAGTCAGGCATCCCGCCTAAAATCGTTACCGATTATGTCTCAACAATTTAACTCTTTTGGCACTATTATAGCACTATTTTTTTACATGAGAATAAAATTTGTCATATCAATGTTTCTGGCGGCGTTGGCAGCCACGGCTCAGACACGGATGTCGGTCGACAGCTGCATGCGCTATGCCGCAAACCACAATCTCGACGTGCGCGCAGCCCGCATTTCGCTCAGCGACAGCCGTCTTGACCAGCAGTCGGCATTGGCAAGCACACTGCCGTCGGTGGGCGCTCAGATAGGCGCACAATTCAGCTTCGGACGCTCCATCGACCCCGCCACCAACACCTACAACAACCTGCGCACATTCGGCAATTCCTACGGGTTGAGCATAAGCGTGCCGCTGTTTACCGGTGGAAGTCTTGTAAACGACTTCCGCAGCGCGCGTGCAGCCAAACGCCAGGCGGAGTCGGAAGTCGACGCGCAGCGCGACAACGCCTCTATCGCGGCACTCGACGCCTGCGTCAATCTGCTATACTGTCAGGAATTGTCTAAAATTATGGATGCCAAACACCGCGAGAGCCTCGACGCTCTGAAGCAGACTCGCCGCATGAAGGAGCTGGGGCTGAAAAGCGCCGTAGACCTAAGCCAAAGCGAAGCCCAGGAAGCCGACGACGACTATTGCCTCACCTCCGCGCTCGCACAATTGCGTTCTGCCGAACTGAAACTGAAATCGACGATGAATTTTCCGCTCGCCGACAGTCTTTCGGTGGAGATGCCGGCAACAGGGGCGGCTATGGTCAGCAACGGGCTGCTGGCTGCCGACAATCCTCTGTTGCGTCAAGCCGAGGCAAACGTCGAGACTCAACGGCTAAACGCGCTCTCTGCCCGCGGACGGCTGATGCCGTCAATCTTCCTCAACGCCGGCATTTCCGACTACTATTACAGCCATCAGGGTCAGACAAACGAGTCGTTCGGCAGACAGATGGACGTGAACTTCGGACAATACGTCGGTGTGTCGGTAAGCATTCCGCTGTTCGACGGCCTGAGCCGCATCAACGGCTACCGCAAGGCGCGCAACAGATATGTGGCGGCGCAGATTGCCTTGGAACGGCAGCGGCTGCAACTTGACACCGACTTCTCGCAAGCCGTCATCGACCGCGACAACTATGCCAAAGAGATTGTGAAGATGGAGCGCAAGGTCGATGCCGACTCGGTGGCATACGCTCTGGCGCGACGCAAATACGACGAGGGACTGATGGACGTGCTCGACCTGCGCAAAAGTGCCGACAATTGGTTTGCATCGCAAGCCGAACTCGTGCGCTGCCGTTTGCTCTTCGACGTGAAACGTCGCCTCGCCAACTATTACATTACAAACAAAATTTTTGACTGACATGGACATACAACTGAAAAAGCGCCGCTTCCCAATAAGCCGCAAAACGATTACAATAATCGCCATTGCCGCCGGAGTGGCTATAGCCGCCGCTATTGTGGTGCTACAAGGCGGAGCGTCGGCAATGAGAGTGGAGAGGGAGTCGCTGCTCATAGGCGACGTGACGCGAGGTCAGTTTGACGACTACGTCCGCATTCTCGGCAAGGTGCAGCCGCTCACATCGATACAGCTGAGCGCCGAGGAGGGAGGCATCGTGGACCGCATTTTCGTAGAAGAGGGCACGAGGGTGGTGAAAGGACAACCAATAGCACAGCTGCGCAACTCTTCGCTCGACCTTGAGATTCTCAATGCCGAGGCAAACCTCGCCGAGAAACAGAATTTCCTGCGCAACACGCAAGTGACAATGGAGCAGGACAAACTAAGCAACCGCACAGAAAAACTGCAGCTCGACATCGATGTGCGACAAAAACGACGCACGTTTGAGCAGTACAAACGTCTGCTCGACGAAGACCTGATTTCCAAAGAAGAATATCTGAAGGCACAGGAGGACTTTCAGCTTGCCTCGGAGAAGCGCAAGCTTGTCTGCGAGCGGCTGCGCCAGGACTCCATCTACCGCAGCATCCAGATAAGCCAACTTGAGAGCGACCTTCAAAACATGCGTCTGAGCCTCGACCTTATCCGACAGCGGCGCGACAAGCTGACCGTATGCGCTTCTGCCGACGGCGAGCTGGGACAGATGTCGCTGGAGCTGGGACAGACCATCGCTTCCGGACAGATGATAGGCCGCATCAACGTGGTGAACGGGCATAAGATGGAAGCCGACATTGACGAGCACTACATCGACCGCATCGCCACCGGGCTGACCGGGACTATGGAGCGTGGCAAATCCACCTATCAAGTGATGGTGGGCAAGGTTTATCCCGACGTGCGCGACTCTAAATTCCGCATCGACATGCAGTTTGTGGGCAACGTTCCTGCCAATATGCGCAACGGGCAGACAAACTATGTCAACCTGCGCCTCGGCGAACCTTCGACGGCGATAATGATTCCTCGCGGATCTTTCTTCACGGCAACAGGCGGAAACTGGATTTTCGTGATAGGTAAAGACGGCAAGACTGCCCATCGCCGTTCTGTAAAAATCGGACGGCAGAATCCGAGTTTCTACGAGGTGATCGAGGGGCTGCAGCCGGGCGAGCATGTTGTGATTGGCGGCTACGACAATTTCGGCGACTGCACAAAACTGATTATTGAATAATACAAAAAAACATCCACAGATATGATTATCAAAACAAAAAATCTCACAAAGACATTCCGCACAAGCGACATCGAGACCATTGCGGTCAACAACATCTGCCTTGAAATCGAAAATGGCGAATTCGTAGCAATAATGGGTCCTTCGGGATGTGGCAAAACCACATTGCTGAACATTCTCGGACTTCTTGACTCGCCAACTTCCGGCTCTTTTATGCTCAACGGCTCAGACGTCGGAACGCTCGGCGAGCGCGACCGCACTCGCCTGCGACGCGGAAAGATTGGATTCGTGTTCCAGAGTTTCAATCTCATCGACGAACTCACCGTGAGGGAAAACATCGAGTTGCCGCTCACTTATATGAAAATCCCATCGGCTGAACGCCGAAAAATGGTCGACAACATCATGCAACGCATGGAGATAAGCCACCGCGCCAAGCATTTTCCTCACCAACTGTCGGGCGGACAGCAGCAGAGAGTGGCTATTGCACGGGCTGTGGTGAGCCATCCCGACCTCGTGCTTGCCGACGAGCCTACGGGCAACCTTGACTCCAAAAACGGAGCGGAGGTGATGAGAATCCTCAGCGAGCTCAACGCCGCCGGCACCACCATCGTGATGGTAACCCACAACAAGCACGACGCCGAGTATGCCGCGCGTGTGGTGGAGATGCTCGACGGAAAGATTGTGTCGACAATACAAAACAAAAATCTTTAAACTGCGGAGGAATCAGACGATGAAATCACTATTACGCAACCTGATGTTCGTGGCGCGGCGCTACCGCCTGTCGGTGGTGCTCAACCTGCTGGGACTGACAGCGGCATTCATGGTGTTTGTGGCACTGTTGATGCAGATTGACTACGACCGCAGCTACAATGCCGCACTGGCGGATGCCGACCGCATAGCCATGCCTTGCAACATTCCGCCAAAAAACAGCGATTTTGAAAAGTTTTCGTCAATGAGCTTCCCTATAATGGAGCTGATTGGCGGGCAACCGCATGTGGAAAGCTACACCTATATCCTCGGCGACTGCTATGAGGAGACATTCTACATCAACGAGCATTTCTGCTCCGGGACGTTTATGATGTGCGCTCCGAATTTTGCCGACTTCTACAATCTCGACATCGTGGTGGGCGACAAAAAATGCCTCGATGCCAACCAGGTGATGATACCGGAAAGTTTCGCCAAGAAATATTTCGGCGACGCTTCGCCATTGGGCAAAAGCATCAACAAAGCGAAAACATGGATTGTGGGTGCCGTCTACCGCGACATCCACGCCAAAAACACATGGCTGAGGAATCCTGTGCTCAGAGTAATCGACAAATCGTGGTTTGGCGACAATCTGACAAACCCCAACATGAACTCGTTCACAATGTTCATAAAAGCCGACAAAGCGGAGAATTTCCCTGCAATACAGGCGTCGGCCAACAAGCAGTTTGAAGAAATCTGCAAAGGCAACGAGTGGTTTGGCAATACCCGCAAGGAGTTTGTGCTGATTCCGCTGACCGAGACCCACTACAACAGCGATTTCATTCTGGTGGGAGAACAAATAAAAGCGTCAAACGAGAAGATTCTGCTGTCAATAGCCTTGCTGATTCTGCTGATTGCCGCCATCAATTTCGCCAACTTCTCCAACGCGCTGATACCGATGCGCGTGCGCAGCATAAACACGCAAAAGATTCTCGGAGCCACACAATCGTCGCTGCGCCTGTATCTGACAGCAGAGGCTGCCGGAATCGCTTTTACGGCATTCATAATTGCCGTCGGTGGGTTGTTGCTGCTGTCGCACACGGAGATGAACCAACTGACCGTGGCTGGCATAAATTCTTTCGGCAACCTGCACGTGCTTGGTCTTTCTGCCGCGACGGCGATTGTGGCAGGTGTTATTGCCGGGCTGGCTCCCGCTTGGCGGATCACGTCGTTTGCCCCTGCCGTGGCGCTTAAAGGCAACTTCGGATTGTCGCCAAGAGGCAAGGCTATGCGCACGGCGATGATAGGGCTGCAGTTCTTCATCTCGGCTTCGCTGATTGTCAGTGCCCTGCTTATGCAGCGGCAACGCGACTACCTTGTGAACTCCGCCGACTACGGATTTCAGAAGGATGAGCTGATAGTATGCGACATCACCCGCGCCGACATCTCCGAGCCGCAAACCGCCGTCGAGGCTTTGAAACGTCTGCCGATGGTGGCTGATGCTTCGCTGTCGTGGAGTGTGGCTGGGCGCAAAGACAACTCCCAGGGATGGGTGTTCCACAGCGCCGACGGTGATGAGGTGGCGCCACGCACCCTGTTTGCCACCGCCGGCTATTGCAACACAATGGGCATAAAAATCGTCGACGGACGCGACTTCTGCGCCACCGACACAAATGCCATAATCCTCAACAAGCTGGCACGCGACAAATACAGCAGCTCTGTCGATGTTGGCAAATGCCTTATGTTCGGCGACACGCAGTTTCCAATCGTGGGCATCTGCGACAATGCGAAGTTCTCGTCGCTGCACAGCAAGACGGAGCCTGTAATGATTGTGTTGAGTAAGGACTTTAATTGCGACAACCTGACTGTGCGTGTCAAGAAAGGCGCAAACATGTTTGACGCTGCCTCCAAAATTCGCACGGAATTGACGAAGTTCAACGCTGAATACCCTTTCGAGATGCAGTTCTACAACAAGATTCTCGACGACACCTACAAAAACGAGATGCGCCTCACCAATCAGATTTCGGTTTTCTCGCTGCTTGCCATTGCCATCAGCATTATGGGTGTGTTCGGGCTGGTGGTGTTCGACAGCGAGTATCGCCGACGAGAGATTGCCGTGCGCAAAGTGTTCGGCTCATCGACTGCCGATGTTGTGGCAATGTTCAATCTGAAATACTTAAAGATTCTGGCTGTCAGCTTCATTCCTGCTGTGCCTCTGTCATATTGGTTCGTGAACCGATGGCTTGAGGAGTTTGCATATAGAATCAGTATCGGCTGGATGGTGTATGCCGCCACGTTCATCGCCCTTGCCGCACTGACTGCCGCCACTGTCACCTATCAATGCTGGCGCACAGCCAGGGCTAATCCTGTCGACAGCCTGCACGCTGAATAGCTTCCTGAAAATATAAGTTTCCTCAATCCCGGCAGAAAGGCAATTGACTCTTGCTGTTTTTGCCGGGATTTTTCTTAACTTCGCAACACAATGAAAAAGCAAGGCAAAATACTTGTTGTCGACGACAACCGCAACATTCTGTCATCGTTGCGGCTGCTGCTCGACGATGTCTTTGAGGATGTGATGACGCTGCCGTCGCCAAAAACCATGCTGAATGTCTTGGCGCAAGGCGTCGATGCCGTGCTGCTCGACATGAATTTCGTGGCTGGAATCAACAATGGCAACGAGGGTCTGTACTGGCTTCACAAAATCAACGACAAGTTTCCGGATGTGCCTGTTGTGCTGTTTACGGCTTACGCCGATGTGGAGTTGGCGGTGCAAGCGATGAAGGACGGTGCTTTTGATTTCGTGGAAAAGCCGTGGGACAATACCCGCCTGATCGACACGCTTATGCGCGCGGTTAAATCGCGGCTGGAATCCGCTCCCGCCAATCCAGCACCGACGGAGATGGTCTGGGGACAATCGGAAGCAATGCTGCGACTGAAGACTTTGGTGGAGAAAGTGGCACGCACCGACGCCAATGTGCTGATTACTGGCGAAAACGGTACGGGTAAGGATGTGCTCGCCCATGAGCTTCACCGCCTGTCGGCCCGCGTGGCGAAACCGATGGTGTGTGTCGACATGGGTGCCATTACCGACACGCTGTTTGAAAGCGAGCTGTTTGGCCATGTCAAAGGTGCGTTCACCGACGCCCGGACTGACCGCAAGGGTCTGATTGAGGAGGCCGACGGTGGCACGTTGTTTCTCGACGAGATAGGCAACCTGCCGTTGCACCAGCAGGCAAAACTGCTGACCGTGGTGCAGCGACGCTATGTGCAGCGCGTTGGCAGCAACACGCCTACGACCGTCGACATTCGCCTTGTGTGCGCCACCAACAAGAACCTTCAAAAGATGGTTGCCGACGGATCTTTCCGGGAGGATTTGCTCTACCGCATAAACACCATACAGCTTGAACTGCCGCCGCTGCGCAATCGCCGTGACGACATTCCTCTGCTCGCCGACAGCTTTCTTAAATGCTATGCCAAACGCTACGGCAAAGATATATGCCGCTTCTCGACGGAGGCTATGGAGGCGTTGAAGAGCAATGCCTGGCCCGGCAACATCAGGCAGCTGCGCCACGCCGTGGAGAAGGCGGTGATAATCACCGACAACGCGGTTATCGGCTCTGCCGACCTGCAACTGCCGGTGGCTGCCGCGACTTCAGCCGAACCGGAGATTACGATTGAGGCGATGGAACGGAAAATGATATGCGACGCCATTGCGCGCTGCGGAGGCAACCTGTCGCTTGTGGCGACAAGACTCGGCATCAGCCGCCAAACTCTCTACAACAAGATGAAACGCTACGAAATTGAGCCTTGACAATGACCAGGATTCTAAAACATATTGTCTTCGTAGCCGTAATTGCCGTTGCTCTGCTTTTCTCTGCCGGCGCTTCGCCGACGGTTATGGCTGCAGCAATGGCTGCCGTGGCTGCTGCCGCTGCAATCGGAATAGCGGCTGTCAGGCATGAGCGGCAAAAATACGCTACGCTGCTCGAAGCCATACGCAACAACGATTTCACAATGCGCTTCCAGAAAGGTGACAAGGAAATCAACGCTCTGCTCGACTCTCTGACTGAGATTATAAAGCAGTCTAAGTCGGGCGCCGAGCTGCGCGAACACTACTACAAGGCAATCATCGACCGGGTAAATGCGGGAATCATTGCAATCGACAGCAATGGCAACGTGCGCATATGCAACGACAATGCGCTCAAAATGCTCGGAATGAAATATGCCGCCAACACTGCCGCTATAAACCGCTCTTTGCCTGGTTTCAACAATATAATAGCCGACTCTACTGTCGCGGGAACTACAATCGTCGGCTGTGGCAAAGACAAGAACTTGTCGGTAAGCGTGTCGGGATTCGTTCACGACGGCAACACGACGACGGTGTGCGTGCTGACCGACATCCACAATGCGCTGAGCCGCAAGGAGGTTGATGCGTGGATCAACCTTACAAGGGTGCTTACACACGAGATTATGAACAGCATCGCTCCAATCAATGCCTTGAGCGACAGCCTGCTGCCGACGGCATCCGGCACAATGAAAGAAAAAATCGAGGTAATCCGCGACACTTCGGCATCGCTGATGGCATTCACCGAGACTTTCCGCAAATTCTCTGCCATCCCAAAGCCGCAACGGCAATTGGTCTACGTTGCGGATCTCATATCCGAGGCTACGACTCTGCTCAGCGAGTCAATAGCAAATGCTTCGGTGAAAATACATACGGAAAATGACTTGATTGTCAATGCCGACCGCACGCTGATGGTCCGCGCGCTTGTAAACCTTCTTCACAATGCGGTTGACGCCGGAGCTACAAAAATCGACATCTGTTCTCGCTCGTGCAGCGACGACTCGGTGGTTATCGACATCTCCGACAATGGCTCTCCGATTCCTGAAGAATGCCGCGACCGCATTTTCGTGCCGTTCTTCACCACGAAGCAGAACGGATCGGGCATCGGACTTGCCGTGGCTCGGCGTGTGCTGTCGCTCCACGACGGCGGCATCTCTCTCATTCAGCCCACCGACGCTCCATACACCAAGACGTTCCGAATGTCGCTCCTGTAATTTCCATCTGCTGGGGAAAAATTACGCTAAAATCTTTCATTTAGCCTCTATTTATTCTTTCCACCAACTCAGTAGGTGTTAGTATTTCCATCTTTGAAAAACCAAACCATTTTTTGCCCAAGTCCTTGATGGATGCTCCAATATGATATACATCATCGTCTATACAAAGAAAGCGGTCATGTGACTGACGGAATATTTCAACATCAATTTGCGCATATTGAGCGTTATGACGGTCAATGTCAAGGTGGAATTGACGGCTTACCTGCTGAGTATAGATAACTGCTGATACATCATTTCCCCTCTTATCAAGCAAAGTCAATACTGTTTCATCCACATAGTTGTCAATAAGAATGATTCTTTTATTCGCACTCTTAATCAAATCAGACACGAAAGTATAGGCATCATAAATTTGCCCACTATAGAATATACCCTGTTTCGGCTTCACATTGCCCTCGTCCAATCTGCGAAACACCTCATCAATTCGCTTATCTGTTTCTTGCTGATGTTGCTGCATTTCGAGTTGGTGATACTCCATCGTTGAAAGGCGTTGGAAAACATCTGCGTTTGTCGTCATGAAACGTCTCATTGCTACAAATGCATCCATGATACGTATGCTCATACGAATTGCTGTTTCACTTCTGAGAACTGTGGAGAGCATAGCCACCCCTTGCTCGGTGAAAACATATGAACAAGCCGTTGAGTGCTTCAAGCTATTGAACCGGTCACTATTTGCGACCAATTCAGCCATTTCTTCTTTAGTCAATTGGAAACGGAAACGCTCAGGAAATCTCTCCATATTCCGTTTTACAGCTTGATTTAGCGTCTTGGTTTCCACCCCATAAAGTTCAGCCAGATCTCTGTCTATCATTATCTGCTTTCCTCGAATTGTTATGATTCGACTTTCTATAGGAGCGGCGACTATAACCTTATTATTCGGTAACCGGTCACAATTTGTGACCGGTTCGACTTTATCTTGATGCCCTGTTTTCTTTGCCATTGTCACATTCTTATTTATGCCACAAATATAATGCCTTATCGTGACAATCCATCATTAGAAAAAGACTTTTTGAATGAAACGAAAATAAAAGCATCATTCTCCTGTAATTTCCATTTGCTGGGGAAAAAGCTCTGTATTTCGGGTTGTCATTGAAGTAAGATTGTTTATTATTGTTTGCCAATGATGATGTAACTTTGCATCGTGGTAAATCAATAAAACAACTATAACATGTATCTCGAAAACATCAATTCTCCTGCCGATGTGAAGAAGCTGTCTGTCGGCGAACTGACTTCTCTATGTGCTGAGATGCGCGAGGCGCTGATTCAGAAACTCAGCGTGCATGGCGGACACGTGGGCCCGAACCTCGGCATGGTGGAGGCCACAGTGGCTATGCATTATGTGATGAACTCGCCGGTGGACAAATTCGTGTTCGACGTGTCTCATCAAAGCTACGCTCACAAGATGCTCACCGGACGCAAAGAGGCATTTACAAACCCGGATTGCTACGACGAGGTGTCGGGCTACACCGAGCCTTCTGAAAGCGTGCACGACCATTTTGTTATCGGACACACCTCGACTTCTGTAAGCCTTGCTTCGGGACTGGCGAAGGCGCGCGACCTGCGCGGCGAGCGGTTTAATGTGGTGGCGGTGATCGGCGACGGCTCGCTAAGCGGCGGTGAGGCGTTTGAGGGACTTGACGTGGCTGCTGAGCTTGGCTCAAACATGATTGTGGTGGTCAACGACAACCAGATGTCGATTGCCGAAAATCACGGCGGACTTTACCGCAACCTGCAGCTGCTGCGCGAAACCAACGGCGAGGCGTCTTGCAACTTCTTCAAGGCTATGGGCTTCGACTATCTCTATGTGGCTGACGGCAACGACGTCGAGGCGATGATCGAGGCTTTCCGTCGTGTGCGCGACATCGACCATCCCATCGTGCTCCACATAAACACGCTTAAAGGCAAAGGGTATCGGTTTGCCGAGTGCCAGAAGGAACGTTTCCATTGGAGCATGCCGTTCGACATCCCTACCGGAGAACTGAAAAAGCCGGCTGGCGACAAGGGCTATGACACGCTGACTGCGGAGCATCTGCTGTCGCTGATGAAGGCCGACCGGACGGTGGTGGGCATTACGGCCGGCACTCCGACGGTGTTCGGTTTCACTAAAGACCGACGCGAGCGCGCGGGAAAGCAGTTTATCGACATGGGAATCGCGGAGGAGCAGGCTGTGGCTATGGCTTCGGCGCTTGCAAAAGGCGGGGCGAAACCGGTGTTCGGGGTCTACAGCACGTTCATTCAGCGTGCCTACGACCAGTTGTCGCAGGATCTCTGCATCAACAATAATCCTGCCACGATTCTCGTGTTTTGGGGCAGCCTCGGCGCGATGAACGACGTGACACACCTCTGTCTGTTCGACATCCCGCTGATTTCAAACATCCCGAATATGGTCTACCTTGCGCCTACATGCCGCGAGGAATATCTGGCAATGCTCGACTGGAGCATCCAGCAGACTGAGCATCCGGTGGCTATACGTGTGCCTGCCACTGGCGTGGCTGGGTCGCGCAGCGTTGACTTCCCTACCGACTATGAGCCGGAGATGAATCGTTTTGAGATGGCTCATCGCGGCAGCGGTGTGGCAATCATCGGTGTGGGCAATTTCTTTGCTCTTGCCGTGACTGTGGCTGAACAGCTGAAGCAAAGCGGCATCGATGCGACTGTTGTCAACCCTCGATTCCTAACCGGTCTCGACACAGAGCGTCTTGAAGGCCTACGCGACAACCACAGCTTGGTGGTGACGCTTGAAGACGGTGTGCTCGACGGCGGATATGGGGAAAAGATTGCCCGCTATTATGGCGAATCGGAGATGCGCGTGATGTGCCGTGGTGTTCGCAAAGAGTTCATCGACCGATACAACGTCGGCGAGGAGTATGCGGCAAACCGTCTGACTCCCGACCAAATCACCGCCGACATCCTTGAAATCCTGAATTGACAAATCATCGCTCTGTCAAAGAATTGGGTAGGAGGTAAATGTTATTCATAAAAGGCATTTACCTTCTACTTTCACATTTACTGACCCCATTGATGCCGGGCAAGTTTTCGACTGAAGAAGAATTAAGCGAGTCCATAACTTGTTGTGATTTGCAACAAAGTTATGGACTCACAATGCGTTTTGAAAAGACATCAATTTTTATCAGAAGTCATCGTATATCTGTTTGACAGATGTTGTAGAGAAACGTTCAACCATCAATTTCCTACATTTTGAAATAAATTTCCCTAATTTGTCTTTTCCCCAAGATTTTTCGTTATATGAGCTTCGAGATGAAATCCTAATTTTTATGATTCCCAACTCTTCAATTTTACAGAATTGCTCTTCTGATAATGCAAATATAGCACTGTAATAGTCTGCTGTCCGAGAAGGCGTAAAATACGAAATGTTGCCTATACTATAAGAATAGGATCGTTGATTGATTTGACCTATATGGAGATTGTTTATTGGTAAAGACATAACCTCGCTATTGCTTAGCTTTATTAGTAGCATAGCATTATTGGGTATATAATTAAAAGAAGAAACTAATAAACACCAGTCTATAGATCCATATTGTTCATAGGCTTTCACTGTAAATTGGTATTCTACGCCATCAAGTTTTTCCTTTTTCCCTGAACTCATAAGTTGTCGTCTTCCATCATCTTCTATTCTATCAACTGTTATATCCTGAGCAAATAAATCAAATGAAAGAATAGTAAGGAAAATGATTAAAATGTACCGTGTCATAAGAAATGTGTTTAATAGACAAAAGTAATTAAAATATAGGATTTTACAAAAAGACTAAATCTGTTATAAAACATATTTTTAGCAATGTTGTCCTAAACGTTTTTCAAAAAAGACAAAAAAGGAAGTAAAAGCTAAGGCAGAAATTTCTACCTTAGCAAAGAGACCCACCTATTTTACTTCCTATGGCAAATATAACACTTTTCGCTCAAGCAATCAGCAAACTGCCGAAAGAAATTATAAGGGAAATCATCCGTGAGGCAAAGACAGACAAGCACTGCAAGGGCTACGACATCTGGAGCCAGTTCATAAGCATAATGTTCTGCCAGTTCTCAGGATGTGACTCGGTGTGTGACAAGTTGTTTTCAACCATCCCTTCGAGATACGTCACTTCTATTCTATTGTCGGATTCCGTCCTATCGTGTGAATAGAGAGTTCCTTTTCGGACATCTGACAACAAAAGACTCTCAAGGTAGCAGTCTTTTACTATTGTACTGCACGATTCAGTCCTTCCCTTTAAGCAACCCATGCCTTGGGTACTATGACCTCTGCTGACTTCTCACGACAAGCTTTACTCCGTCATGGTACATCGAATACATCAT
>UMIE01016057.1_pt1 | contig 13653 bp, 9 predicted proteins | sample 1965711 | NCBI WGS metagenome assembly UMIE01 (sample SAMEA4836116, study PRJEB28245) | human gut metagenome | biome: gut microbiome; material: fecal sample | place: Denmark | collected 2008 | reverse complement strand
AAGCCGGCTCAGAAGTGTGAAGAGAACATTATTATTTTTTTGCTTAAAGGTGAAGTTCTTGTCAATAGTCAGGAATATGCCGGTACTACATTGCGGGCCGGCGAATTTATTCTTCAGGCAATCGGTTCGAAGTTGGAGTTGCTTGTTATGGAAGACGCTGAATGTGTATGCTATAGCTTTAATAAACCTGAATTCTTTTGTGAGGAGCGTTATAATCATATAAAAACTCAAGTGACTCCTCCCTTGATCTTTTCTCCATTGAAAATAGTGCCGGAATTGAAACATTTTCTTGAAGGTTCTGCCAGCTATTTATCTAAAGACAAGATATGTCGCGAGCTATTATCACTCAAGAAAAAAGAACTTGCTTTTATTCTTAGTTCCTATTATTCCGATTATGAGTTATCCACTTTAGTACATTCATTGGCCAAGTATACCAGTAGTTTTCAATACTTTGTCCTCGGCAATCATACGAAAGTAAAAACAGTGGAAGAATTTGCCCACTTGGGTGGATATACGGTTACTACTTTTCGTCGTATATTCAATTCTGTATTTCATGAACCTGTCTATGAGTGGATGATGAAACAACGTAAAGAAGGGATCATTTACGAACTTCGCTATACGAAAGCTACCATTTCTGAGATTTGTTACAAATACGGATTTGAATCTTTACCTCATTTCTCAAATTTCTGTAAGAAAAACTTTGGAGCTTCTCCTCGCAGCATACGTTTAAGCGAATCGCAGTAAGTTTTGGGAGTATAAAAAAGGGCATCGCTTCACAGCGACACCCTGCCTAAATGGACACTCAGCAGTCTATAAAGATACACACTTGTACTTTTTGTTTATTGACTACCGGTATCCTCTCTTACATAAGGGATGATAAAATTCTATTAACGATTGGACGGAATTGTTAGCTTGTTTAAATAATTTATATTCATAATCATTTTTTTCTTTGTGTGTAACTTATTAATATAATTCCTATTACATGTGAAAACGAACAATAATATGTAATATTTAGTCGGAGTGCCGATAATATAAGAGCGTGAGACCGAAACATTACTCCTAAACGAGGCTCGACCAAAAGCCTAACTCTGGATCAATGAGTCAGCCCACACTCCCTTTATTGGTATATACGGGGAATTTATCTGTACGTATAAAAGCGTGTAGATATAACATATATATGCAATAAAGGTTGCGGGACTTTCTCTGTGCCAGAGTTCCAGAAATGAAATTGGTCGATTTCGTTTAGGCACAAATATTAGTTCGCAACAGAAGATGTACTACTGATAGTTAACGTCACCTGTGCTTGTATACGTTATGCATCTCCTTTTCCATTTGCAAATATAATGCATTAATATTATATTACAACCGATAATAATCTATTTATTTTCTTAATTCCTAAGAAAAATGGTTAACCTTGTTTTTAAGAAAACATCTTTTTCTATCATAGAGACAAGTTTATAGGTGAAATAGAACAGGAATATATGCTTATTTTTATGAAAGAAAGTGTCTTGATTTTACGATGAAAAGCTTATACGAATCCGTAGCGGCTATTCTATGGATTAGTGAATATTCAAAGTTTTTTTCGGTCGGTTCTATTTGATGCGGAAGTAAAGGACTGGTCCTAAAGAAAGAACTCCTTTAAATGTATTTTGCAATCTTTTAAAATCATTTTAGAAAGTATTACCGTCAATGCGAATAGCAAGTTTTACGTGATTTCTCTCTTTATTTGCAAACTCTGAATGGTTAATCCTGAAAGACAGTATCCTATGTTGAATTTTAAATTTAGTATTATGAGACATTATTTTACAAGTAGATTGTTTCTATTTTTGTTTGTTCTATTCGGCTGCGTGATGGCAACCAACGGGCAGAGTCTGAAAACCGTTAAAAATTGGAATTTCTTATCGTGGAGTGAAACAACTTTAGCTAATCTGGGGGCAGATGCCACCAGCTGGGAAGCAGAAATTGACGCTGAGACGCAAGTTCTTAAGCGTTATAAGAATTTAGAGACGGTGGATGCCAAAAATGTCCTGAAAGCTAATGGGGTAGTGGTTGCAGAGACCGATGGCATTCTCTTTCCTGCACTGACCAAAGGAAATTTGAGTCTTCGTATAAATATGGGTGATGATGGTATCCAGTTAGGAAGTAAGAATCTGGAAGTGACAATCAAAGAACTGAAAGCTGGACAGCATGTTACCATTATTCTGAAAAGTGCGAATGCGACAAGTGGACGTGGTATCAGCGCCATAACGAACATGACAGGTACGGTGGGATCTGACACTTATAAGACCGGCAATGATGGTGAAAATACTTATGAGTTAGTAGTCGCTGCTGATGGTGATGTGAAGTTCAAATACAATGAAGGTGTTATCTTGAAAAGTATTACAGTATCCGAAGAAACGGTTGCACGTAAAGTAGCTTATATTTATGATTCTTCTTATGCCGGTTATGTACTCGATGAAGACCCTGTACATGCTGCATTGATTGACGCCTATGAGGTAACGGATATCGATGTGAAATCTTTAGATGGTTCTACGGTAAATGAATTACTTGGTTATGATCTGGTATTTTCTTCTGAGGCTGTTGGCGGTAAACATGCGTATGGGTTGAAGTTGGAGACCGTTGTAAATAAAGTGCCTATGCTCAATCTGAAGTCATTCTATTATTCTTCAGACCGTTGGGCATGGGCTACGGGGCAGAATCCGGATAAAGGAACTAATACGATGATTATATTGGAAGCTTATCGTAATCATGCTATTTTCAATGGAGTGGCCATCGCAGAAGACGGTACATGTGTTATTTTTACCGAGAGCGATGCCAGCAACAATCAAGTGCAAGCTTATAAAGATCCGGGTGCAATCATTGCTGATGACATTGTTATGGCAAAAGATGGAACAGGCACTTATAATACCATTCATGAACATGGTACGACAAATAAGTATATGTTGATACCGTTTGCCAGTAATCTGATCAGGGGGATTGATGCCAATGCAATTAGATTGTTGCTGAATGCGGCCGATTATCTGATTGCCACGAAGGAAGTATATGTTGAGCCGTCGGATCCGGTAGCTGCTCCGGTTATTTCGGATGTTGTTAATGGAAACGCTAAAACAGTGACTATTACTACTGCAACAGAAGATGCCGCGATTTACTATACTTTGGACGGTACTGTTCCTACTATTGAAAGTATCCTATACACGCAACCATTTGATGTTTTGAAGCCGTGTTCGGTAACGGCTTTTGCTGTGAAAGAAGGAATGCTCGATTCAGAAGTAGTGTCGAAGGATATTGAGAACGAAAATTATATTGCACGAAACAAAACGTTGTTATGGGCCAATTTCAAGGATCAGCCGGAAGAATGGGGAGTAACCGGGGATATAATCGGTTCCGGAAAGACGGATGAAAAGACAATCGCAGGATTTATAATCGGAAGCAAGGGGCAGCGTGTTAATCTGCAGGCTACAGGTGTGTCCGAAAAGATCGGTGATACTTACGGTCCCGTTACAGAAGAAGATATGGGAGCGACAAGCTATGCAATGTCTTTCCTTACAGGCTCTGCCAGTGGCTATATAATTACTCCGTCTGTAGTAGCCGGACCTTTTGATGTTGCTATTTGGTGGTGTACGGCAAAGAGTGCATCTTACACTGAGAAATTGACTATATCTGTGAAAACTGCGGATGCAGAGGAGTGGACAGAACTTGAAACGATCTCTAATAAAAGTTATAAGAGTGTTCGTAAGCAAATTGTATCTTATGATGGAACAGAGCCTGTACAAGTTAAGATAACTTGTGCTTCCGGAAACGGCTCTAACAACAATGCAATGATATTCGATGTTAAGTTGTTGGGCGAAGGGGCAGATCCGGTAGCTACTCCGGTTATTTCGGCAGAAGCAAATGGAAATGCCAAGACAGTAACCATCACTACGGATACGAAAGATGCTACTATCTATTATACGATTAATGGAACAGATCCTACGATTGCCAGCACGCAATATACAGAACCTTTTGACATCTTGAAGCCTTGTACAGTAAAAGCATTTGCCGTGAAGAAAGATATGGCAGATTCGGATATAGCTTCGGAAGATATTGAGAATGAAAATTATATCGCACGGAATAAAACCCTGTTGTGGGCCAACTTCAAGAACCAACCGGAAGAGTGGGGAATAACCGGGGATATAATCGCTTCCGGAAAGACGGATGAGAAAACGGTTGCAGGATTTATAATCGGAAGTGAAGGCCAGCGTGTAAACCTCCAGACTACCGGTGTTTCTGAAGAAATAGGCGGAAATTATGGCCCGGAGACAGAAGCTGATGCCGGTGCGTCGGGTTATGCCATGTCATTCTTGACAGGAACGGCCAGCGCTTATATGATTACTCCTTCTGCCGTAGCCGGACCGTTTGATATTGCTATCTGGTGGTGTGGTGCAAAATCAGCTTCCAATACGGAGAAGTTGACCGTATCGGTGAAAACGGTGGATGCTGAAGAATGGACAGAACTGGGAACACTTTCTAATGATGCTTATAAGAATATCCGTAAACAAGTGATTTCTTATGAAGGAACAGAACCGGTATTGGTTAAGTTTGCTTCTGCTTCGGAAAACGGAAAGAACAATAATGCGATGATATTCGATATTAAATTATTAGGTGAAGGTGAAGATCCGGTACTGCCGGTGGCTACTCCGGTCATTACGACAGAAGATACTGCCGATGGGAAAATGGTCACGATTGCTTGTGAAACAGAAGATGCGGCTGTCTACTACACTTTGGATGGCACTGAACCTACAGTAGAAAGTAGTCTTTATGCAGAACCGTTTGAGACGAAATCATCTTGCACAGTGAAAGCTATCGCAGTGAAAGAGGGTTTCCCCGATTCGGAAATTGCCGAACTGGATATTACTATCGCTACTTCCATTATTTCTGAAACAGCTTCTAAAGTTATCTTATCCCGCTCTTATTTCACTGTTGGCGGAGTGAAGCTTGAAGCTCCGGTGAAAGGATTGAATATCGTAAGAACGGTGTTTGAAGACGGGGTGATCGAGATGTCCAAGGTAATAGTAGAATAGTTCACAATTTCTCTTATTCAATAGGTATATATAAAAATCCCTGCCGGATGACCCGGCAGGGATTTTCTGTTATTAATCAAATGCTAAGTTATACGCTTAGTCTTTCAGTTTTGCGAGGATGAAATCGCGGTTCAAACGAGCGATGTTGCTGATAGAAATGTTCTTCGGACATTCAGCTTCACATGCACGGGTATTTGTACAGTTACCGAATCCGAGTTCGTCCATCTTAGACAACATGGCTTTTGCGCGGCGGGCAGCTTCTACCTTTCCTTGCGGAAGCAGGTTCAACTGGCTGACCTTTGCCGAAACGAACAACATAGCCGAACCGTTCTTACATGCAGCTACACAAGCACCGCAACCGATACATGCAGCAGCATCCATAGCTTCGTCAGCAATGTCTTTGGAAATCAAGATAGCGTTAGCGTCTTGTGGAGCGCCGGTATTTACGCTTACATAACCACCTGCCTGCATGATTTTGTCATAAGCAGAACGGTCTACCATAAGGTCGCGGATTACCGGGAAGCCGGCGGAACGCCAAGGTTCTACAGTGATTGTATCGCCATCTTTGAAACGGCGCATATACATCTGGCAGGTAGTGGCGCCTGTTGCAGGACCATGTGGATGTCCGTTGATGTACAAAGAGCACATACCACAGATACCTTCGCGGCAGTCATGGTCGAATACGATCGGTTCACCACCATCGTTAATGATTTGTTCATTCAGGATATCCAGCATTTCGAGGAACGAAGTATCGCCCGGGATATCTTTCATTTGATATGTTTCAAAAGCACCTTTTGCTTTCGGGCTTTTCTGACGCCATACCTTCAGTGTGAAACTTATATTTTTATCCATTTTTGTTTTCCTTTAATTGATTAGCCGATTAAGATTTGTAGTTACGAGTCTGAACTTTCACGAACTGATAGTTCAAATCTTCTTTGATCAATTCCGGTTCTGAATCTTCACCGGTATATTTCCAGCAAGATACGTAAGAGAAGTTCTTATCGTCACGCAAAGCTTCGCCTTCCGGAGTCTGATACTCAGTACGGAAGTGACCGCCGCAAGATTCTTCACGGTTCAGAGCATCGCGGGCCATCAACATACCTACTTCGATAAAGTCGATCAGACGGAGAGCCTTTTCAAGTTCTACGTTCAGTTCGTTTACTTCACCCGGGATGCGTACGTTGGTCCAGAAGTCTTTTTTCACTTCTTGGATACCGCTCAAAGCTTTCTGCAAAGATTCTTTGGTACGAGCCATACCTACAAAATCCCACATGATGTGACCCAATTTCTTGTGGATGGAGTCAACAGAATGTTTACCGTTAACGGCTTTGATTTTCTGAATCTTATCCTTGACAGCTTTTTCGGCTGCTACGAATTCCGGAAGGTCGGTAGAGAAACGCGGAACTTGGATTTGATCGGCCAGATAGTTTTGGATAGTGTATGGCAATACGAAATATCCGTCGGCCAGACCCTGCATCAACGCGGATGCACCCAAACGGTTGGCGCCGTGATCGGAGAAGTTGGCTTCGCCGATAGCGAACAGACCCGGAATAGAAGTCATCAATTCATAATCTACCCAAATACCACCCATTGTGTAGTGGATAGCGGGGAATATCATCATCGGAGTTTTATATGGATTCTCGTCGGTGATTTCTTCGTACATATCGAAGAGGTTACCATAACGGGCACGAACCACATCCTCACCCAGACGATCGATGGCATATTTGAAATCAAGGAAAACGGCCAAGCCGGTATTGTTTACACCGAAACCTGCATCGCAACGTTCTTTGGCAGCACGTGATGCCACGTCGCGAGGTACGAGGTTACCGAATGCCGGATAACGACGTTCCAGATAGAAGTCACGATCTTCGTCGGGTATATCATTCGGTTTTTTAGTTCCTGCCTGCAATGCTTTGGCATCTTCGATCTTTTTCGGAACCCAGATACGGCCGTCGTTACGGAGAGATTCAGACATCAGCGTCAGCTTAGACTGTTTGTCACCGTGAACAGGGATACAGGTCGGGTGGATCTGTGCAAAACAAGGATTAGCAAAATAAGCACCCTTTTTGTAGCACTGGATGGCAACAGAACCGTTGGAGCCCATTGCATTGGTTGAAAGGAAGAAAGCATTTCCGTAACCGCCTGTACCGATAACTACGGCATGAGCAGCGAAACGTTCAATTTCCCCGGTTACGAGGTTGCGGGCAATGATACCACGGGCGCGTCCTTCGATTATAACAAGGTCGAGCATTTCATAACGGGTGAACAATTTTACAGTACCTTTCTGTACCTGACGGCTCAATGCTGAATAAGCGCCCAGCAACAACTGCTGTCCGGTCTGGCCACGGGCATAGAATGTACGTGATACCTGCGCACCACCGAAAGAACGGTTGTCGAGCGTACCACCGTAGTCACGGGCAAAAGGAACACCCTGAGCTACACATTGGTCGATGATGGCATTGGATACTTCTGCCAGACGGTAAACGTTGGCTTCGCGTGCACGATAGTCACCACCTTTGATTGTATCGTAGAAAAGACGGTATACAGAGTCGCCGTCATTTTGATAATTCTTAGCTGCGTTGATACCACCTTGTGCTGCGATGGAGTGAGCACGGCGTGGAGAATCCTGGATACAGAAGTTGAATACTCTGAATCCCATTTCACCCAGAGAAGCGGCTGCAGATGCGCCGGCAAGTCCGGTTCCTACAACGATAATGTCGAGACGACGTTTGTTGGCAGGATTAACAAGTTTTTGGTGAGCTTTATAGTTACTCCATTTTTCGGCTAACTGGCCTTCAGGAATTTTAGAATCTATTTGAGTCATAATGCTATTTACGATTTAATCATTTACAATTTTAAAATTTAGCAAGAAGCGCCGCATAACGATTGAACGTAGAATACGACTACTACCAGGGCAAAGCAGATGACAACGATTGTTGAATAGATGTTAGAGATGCATTTCCAACGATTGATCCAAATCTTGTTGTTCCAGCCCAGTGACTGCATAGAGCTCCAGAAGCCGTGAGTCAGGTGGAACCAGAGAGCGGCCAGCCAGATGAGATAAAGCACTACGTATACCGGATTAGAGAAAGTGTTGGTGATGTGATAAACACCGTCGGCAGCATAAGTAGTATCTACTACTGCACCCATGTTGTGCATCAATTCGGGGAGCTGCATTTTAGCCCAGAAATTGAACAGGTGAAGACCTAAGCCCAGAACCACGATGATACCTAAAACAAGCATGTTTTGTGAAGCCCATTCCACAGTTTTGGGTTTATCGTACTACGGCATAGCGTTCGCTGCCGCGTGCTGCACGATTCTGAATCGTCAGCCAGAAGGCATAGATAATGTGAATCACGAAGAGGGCAGCCAGTCCTAAGGTAGCCACCAACGCGTACCAGTTTGCTCCCAGGAACTCACAAACCAAGTTGTAACCCTCAGCCGAGATGATCGCAACAAGGTTCATCGCCATGTGAAACGTTAGAAACAGGACAAGGGCGATACCTGTAACACTCATCACCACTTTCCTTCCTACAGATGAATTACTTAACCACATAAATGATTGATTTTAAATTATTTAATTGTTAGAACTATAATTTCTTTTTTACATGCCTATTTCTCTTCGTGCAAAAGTACAGGAAATACATTGATTAACCAAAGAATTAAAGAAATAATTCTTTAATGAAAAGGGGGTATTATTTCTTACTAATATTCTCCCCTTTGGCTGCACGTGATCTCAGAGCACGGGGAGAATCTCCGAAAGAGGCTTTACAGAAATGGGCAAAATGTGACAAGGAGTCGAATCCGTAACGCGTGCTGATGTCGGTAATTCGCTCTTTGGTATGTTGCAGATCGTCAAGAATTCCCTCACGCTTTTTGTCGAGTATCCATTCGTACACCGGTACTCCATACATGTTTCTGAACAGGCGCCGGAAGGTAGTAACGGTATATCCGCCCAAATGGGCGAATTCTTCTACATTCTTTACCTTATTATAATTCTGCATGATGAAGTACTGGAAACTTTCAGTATACGTACTGATGGGATAAAAAAAGTTACTTAGTTGGGGGCGCGGATAGTAGCAGGTAAGAAGGAATACGAGTTCCTGACTTTTAATATCGATAAAAGGTCCGCATGAAATGCCTTCTGTTAAGTATTCTCCCAAGTCCGTTATGAACCGGCTGAGCCGGTAATTCATCACCAAGGGAGTATAGGTCAGCGGGGCTTCGGAAGTATTTAAGATTTCGCGGTAATAACTTTCACATATTTGTGGCAATTCATTGAACCAGTATACGATGTATTCCACTTCTGTCAGTGCCAGTAATTCGATTTTGGAGCCGATGGCCTGAAGGATAAACTGCCCGTCACGTAAGCTGGTTCCGGGGTATTCCTGGCTATTCACGAGGAGTTCTCCCTTTATCATAAACAGTATGCAGTTTTGTGTGCACTTGTCGGCAGGGAAGTGTTGTCCCCTGGGAAAGTTCCTATAGACAAATGTACCTTGAGCAGCTTTGGGGCATTGTGCACAGTCGGTAAATCTTTTACAATAACTGTTTTTTATCATGAATTAAAGTGAGAAGCTATGGTTGTCAGGCAACAAAGATATGATATTTTTTATGAAAACTCAATATTTTTGCTATATCTTTGTCTGGTCTAATAAATGAAAATGGTGATGAGGAAATTAATGATTGCGTGTGTTGCAGTGTTCTGTACTATGGGAATTCAGGCACAAAACTGGGATATAAATACGTTGCATAAAATTAATAGTATGGACGGGAAATTTGTGCGGAATTATAGTAAAGCATTTTCTCGCTCGGCTCCTTATATTTCGGTGGGAGTGCCTGTCGCTATGGCAATTTATGCCGGTATAGGGAAGGACAAGGAGTTGTTAAAAGATGCCGTATATATTGGTACGAGTGTGGCCGAAGCTGTGGTGCTGACTTATGGCATAAAACACATGATCGATCGTGAGCGGCCGTATGACCGATATCCCGGGCGGGTATATCCGTATAGTACGGAAAGCAGTCCTTCGTTCCCGTCCAGCCATACGGCGGCAGCTTTTTCGTTGGCTACTTCACTGAGTATTAAATATCCCAAATGGTATGTGATTGCTCCTTCGGCTGTTTGGGCCTGTTCGGTAGGTTTTTCCCGAATGAATGAGGGGGTACATTATCCTTCGGACGTGATAGCAGGAGCGGCTATCGGCGCAGGTTGTGCAGTCGTTAATATTTATGTCAATCGTTGGTTGAACAGTTGGCTGTTCGGAGAAAAAAAACAGGTCGCTTTTACCTATTAAAAGCCTGTTTTTAATTTTCACTTATAAATAAAAACGGGGATGTAAATGTGTCAAAACTCCCCTTTTATCGAAATCACCCTCGCTACAACTGCTTGAGCTGCACTCCTAAAGTTTTATGTCCAACTTTTGGGGTGCAGTTCATTTTTAGTTTATGAGAATTTCGACACACCCTCATTTTCTTGGAGGGGGATATGCACCCTTCATTTATTTCAGCATTTGTTCGTACTCCTTTGAACTTAATATTTCCAGTGCCCGTTCTACACTTTTATTTGTTTTATTCATTACTTGGAAATATTCGTTCATATCCCATAGATCGCGGGCAATGAGTGCTTTCAGTTGGGTCTTGATAAGAGGCAGAGCCTTGTTGTATTGCTCTTCGTTGAATTCGATTTTCTCTTGATCTGCCATTTCACGCATCGTTTTCAGCAATTCATCATCTACTTCGAATTTCTCATTGAAAGTTTCAAACTTTTTGTATTTATTCAATAATTCTTTCCGATGCTTTTCGATGTATTTCATGGTCAGTTTGATAATTACCCCTTTGGCCACGAGATTGCGGTGATAATCCGTATACAGAGTGGTATCGATCGGCACAAAATAATCGGGCATGATACCTCCGCCGCCGTAAACGGTACGTCCTAATTTTTTAGTCTGGCATTTTAGTGAATCCGGAAAGTGGATACTGTCTGCATTCATCAACTCACCACGATTGAAACGGTCTATCAAATCCTGATTATATTTCTTTTGATTATTCTCACTGTCACTGTTCCTGCCTGATAATTTGGTATCTGCTGTGCTATCGTAAGGTTTTTGAATGCAACGGCCTGCGGGAGTATAATACCGTGCTATGGTCAATCGGATCATTGAGCCATCGGGCAGGTCGATAGGACGTTGAACCAGTCCTTTTCCGAAAGAGCGTCGTCCTACAACTACACCTCTGTCCCAGTCTTGGATGGCTCCGGTCACAATTTCACTGGCTGAGGCGGAATATTCGTCTACCAGTACGACCAAGCGTCCTTTACGGAAATTTCCCGTACCTTTTGCGAAAAATTCACTGCGCTGTGCCGTTCTTCCTTCTGTGTATACAATCAGCTCTTTTTCCCCGAGGAATTCATTGGCAAGGTCGATAGCTGCGTTCAGATATCCTCCTCCATTACCTTGAAGATCGAGGATAAGGTCTTTCATACCTTTGCTCTGCAACTCTTTCATTGCTTTTAGAAATTCTTCAGCGGTGGTAGCTCCAAAACGGTTGATACGGATATAGCCTGTTTTCGGTTCGATCATATATGCGGCATCCAGACTAAGGATGGGGATTTTGTCGCGTTTCACTGTGAAAAGTAACGGGTCATTTACTTCCCGTCGGAGGATGGTCAGGTTTACTTTAGAACCTTTCGGGCCACGAAGACGGCTCATGATATCTTCCGTACTCATTTTCACTCCGGCAATAGCCGTATCGTTGACTGCTATGATACGGTCTCCGGCGAGAATACCTACTTTCTCGGAAGGTCCGTTACTGACAGGTTGTACGACCAATAGGGTATCTTCAATCATCTGAAACTGAACGCCGATACCTTCAAAATTACCCTGTAAGGGTTCATTCATCTTTTTTACCTCTTCCGCATTCGAATAAGTGGAGTGTGGATCGAGTTGTGCCAGCATTTTGATGATGGCTTCTTCTACCAGTTTATTTTCGTCTACTTTGTCCACATATAAGTTGGCGATAGCGAATTCGGCCATTTGCAGTTTGCGCATGGCAGGAGAACCGAAGTTCTGTGCCTGTGATGTGATAGCCCACAGGCAGGCTAAGAATATATATATTTTTTTCATCATCTTGATTTACTAATCACTAATCATTTATTACTCGTTATTAAATTTCCATCCCTTCCGGAATAAACATACTGATATCTTTATTGTAGCCAAGAAGTTCGCGTACGATGGTAGAACTGACGCAAGTGAGTTCCGGCTCGGTGAATAGTAATATGGTTTCGATTCCGGCCAGTTTGCGATTGATGTCTGCAATGGTCTCTTCATATTCGAAATCTTTTACCGTACGTATGCCGCGAACGATAAATTGCGCACCTACTTGCTGGGCGAAGTCGATGGTCAGACAATCATAAGACATTACTTTTATTCGTGGTTCGTTTTGGTAGAATTTCCGGATCATTTCCACACGCTTCTCTATCGGGAAATAAGTGTTTTTGTTTTCGTTGATACCTATTCCGATGATTACCTCATCCATAAAAGTCAGGGTACGGGTTACTACCGAATAATGTCCGATAGTAAACGGGTCGAACGTGCCCGGGAAAATAGCTCTTCTCATTTTTTTGTTTTATGCTATGTCTTCTTCTATAACCAGATTGTCTATAATAAAGTTTTGCCGTTCCATGGTGTTTTTACCCATATAGAATTCGAGTAATTCTTTTACAAGATCGGTTTTACGCAATGACACTTGCTCCAGACGCATGTCTTTCCCTATAAAGTGTTTGAATTCGTCCGGGGAGATTTCTCCTAAACCTTTGAATCGGGTAATTTCCGGATTGGGGCTTAACTCCCTGATTGCTTTCTGGCGTTCTTCGTCACTGTAACAATAAAGGGTCTTTTTCTTGTTGCGTACACGGAACAGAGGTGTTTGCAGGATATAGACGTGCCCTTTTTTAATCAGGTCGGGAAAGAACTGAAGAAAGAAAGTAATAAGCAGCAAACGGATATGCATACCGTCTACATCGGCATCCGTAGCTACGATTACTTTGTTGTAGCGCAATCCTTCAATACCGTCTTCAATGTTTAATGCAGCTTGAAGCAGGTTGAATTCTTCGTTCTCGTATACCACTTTTTTGGTCAGCCCGAATGAATTTAGCGGTTTACCGCGCAGGCTGAATACTGCTTGTGTGTTGACATCGCGGCTTTTGGTAATAGAACCACTGGCAGAGTCTCCCTCGGTGATGAATATACATGAATCTTCTTCGAGTCCTTTACCTTTGGGGTCATTCAGATGAATGCGGCAATCACGGAGTTTTCGATTGTGCAAATTGGCTTTTTTAGCGCGTTCACGTGCTAATTTGGTTACACCGGCAATGGCTTTGCGCTCTTTCTCGGAGTCTTGTATCTTTTGCAGCATGATTTCTGCTACATCACCGTGTTTGTGCAAAAAGTTGTCTACTTCCTGTTTGACAAAATCGCCGACAAATTTGTTTACAGTTATGCCACCGGGTGACATATTGGTAGAACCTAATTTGATTTTTGTCTGGCTTTCGAACATCGGCTCCTCAACGTTGACGGCAATGGCAGCTACCAGCCCG
>UMIE01029214.1_pt1 | contig 13763 bp, 12 predicted proteins | sample 1965711 | NCBI WGS metagenome assembly UMIE01 (sample SAMEA4836116, study PRJEB28245) | human gut metagenome | biome: gut microbiome; material: fecal sample | place: Denmark | collected 2008 | reverse complement strand
AGGAAAACCCAAAGACGAAATATTTCCCGAAACATTTATCTACATGTTTGCCCCCAATATGGCAGACATTACAAAGCCCGTCGAAATTGTCCTTACAAAGAATCGACAATACATATTTGGATGAAAGTGCGAACTTAACGAAATGGACGGGATAATCGGCACAATGACGGCTAACGAGGCACAAATCGAGGGAACGGGCGAAAAGGTGAATTTGTTTGACTACCACGTGAAAGCCGATACAATCCTATTCCAATACGTCACACCCGATGGACGGGACGAGGTAGTGAGATTCCCGTTAGCGGGATTTTGTGAGAAATATGTAAGTGCTTTCCTAAATAATTAATTGCAATTCATTATCTTTGTAGACAACAAGCCTCAAATGATATGAACACTAACCCGACAAATGAATTATTCAGATTATCAGCTATATTATATGCTGATAACAATTATGAAGTTTCTCCCAAAACTACCCATCGGAAAATTATCGAGTCTGCATTGATTGAAAATGGCAATCAATTCATAACTATCCCTAATTTATGCATATACATCAATGCAACATACGAGTTAGTTTTTAGCGAAGATGAAATAAACGACATTATAAAATCCCCAAAGAATTCAGTTAGAAAAAATTCTCTCTATTTGGTGAAACAATACTGGAATGGAACGATAAAGATATCGAACATTACCATGCACAGCGTATGGCAATGGACAGTATGCTCTGCCGTTTCAAAGCTACCTATCCGGCAGAGCGTATAGACAGCGTACGCCATCTTCTCGAAGATAAGGAACGGCAGATGTGCCAAATCGTGCAGATACTTGAACAGCAACAAGCCATCAACGATAAGATACCCCGTCAAGTACCCGTAATCGCGCAGAAAAGTGTGCAAGAACAACCCAAGAAACCTAAACGAAAAGGATTCTTGGGCATCTTCGGCAAAAAGGAAGAAGCGAAACCAACTGTGACTACCACGATGCACCGTTCCTTTAACCGGAATATGAGAACCGAACAACAGGCGCAAAGCCGTCGCTTATCGGTTCATGCCGATAGCCTTGCCGCACGAAATGCGGAACTTAACAGGCAACTGCAAGGACTGGTTGTTCAAATAGACGGGAAAGTACAAACTGACCTACAAAAGCGGGAAGCCGAGATAACAGCCATGCGGGAACGGTCGTTCATTCAGATTGGGGGCTTGACAGGGTTCGTTATACTGCTACTGGTCATATCATATATCATCATACACCGAAATGCCAACCGCATCAAGCGATATAAACAGGAAACCGCAGATTTAATTGAGCGACTGCAACAAATGGCAAAGCGAAACGAGGCACTGATAGCCTCTCGCAAGAAAGCCGTTCATACCATTACCCATGAATTACGTACACCACTGACGGCAATAACGGGTTATGCCGGACTGATGCGGAAAGACTGCAATACGGATAAAACCGGGACGTATATCCGAAACATTCAGGAATCTTCTGACCGCATGCGTGAAATGCTGAACACCCTGCTGAATTTTTTCCGGCTGGACAACGGCAAGGAACAGCCTAATTTCTCCGCATGTAGGATTTCCGCAATCACACATACGCTCGAAACGGAGTTTATGCCAATCGCCATAAACAAAGGACTGACTCTGACAATACATTGCCACAAGGATGCCTTTGTATGTACAGATAAGGAACGCATCTTGCAAATCGGGAACAACCTGCTGTCCAACGCTATCAAGTTCACGGAGAACGGCAGTGTTTCTTTGCGGGCAGATTATGATAACGGTCTGCTGAAACTTATCGTCGAAGATACGGGTACAGGTATGACCGAAGAGGAACAGCAACGGGTATTCGGGGCGTTTGAACGTCTGTCAAACGCTGCCGCAAAGGATGGCTTCGGATTAGGTCTTTCCATTGTTCAGCGTATTGTGACAATGCTCGGCGGCACAATCCGTCTGGAGAGCGATAAAGGCAAAGGTAGCCGTTTCACGGTGGAAATCCCCATGCAGACAGCCGAGGAACTACCGGAACGGATAAATCAAACACAGGTTCATCATAACCATACATTCCACGATGTGGTTGCCATCGACAATGACGAAGTGCTGCTCCTGATGCTGAAAGAAATGTATGCACAGGAAGGGATACACTGCGATACCTGCACCAATGCTGCGGAGCTGATGGAACTGATACGAAAAAAGGAATACAGCCTTCTTCTGACGGATCTGAATATGCCGGATATAAACGGTTTCGAGTTGCTGGAACTGTTGCGCACTTCCAACGTTGGCAATTCAAGGGATATCCCGGTAATCGTGACAACCGCTTCGGGCAGTTGCGGCAAAGAGGAACTTATAGAACATGGATTCACAGAATGCCTGTTCAAGCCGTTCTCCATATCTGAACTGATGGAGATTTCAAATAAATGCGCCATGAATGCGGCACAAAATGAAAAGCCGGGTTTCACCTCCCTGCTATCCTACGGCAATGAAGCCGTCATGCTGGAGAAATTGATAACGGAAACAGAAAAGGAAATGCAGTCGCTCAGGTATGCGGAACAACGGAAAGACCTTCCGGAACTGGACGCCCTAACACACCACCTGCGCAGCTCTTGGGAGATACTCCGTGCCGACAGACCGTTGAGGGAACTTTATAAACTGATTCATCACAATGGCACACCTGACGACAAAGCAATAGGCAATGCCGTAAGAGCTGTGCTGGATAAGGGTTCGGAGATAATCCGGCTGGCAAAAGAAGAAAGGAAGAAATACAACAATGGATAAGATAAAAATCATCGTGGTGGAGGACAACATCGTGTATTGCGAGTTTGTCTGTAACCTGCTGGCACGTGAGGGATTCCGTACCGTGCAGGCTTTCCACCTCTCGACAGCGAGGAAACTTCTGCAACAAGCCGCTGACGGGGACATCGTGGTTTCAGACCTGCGCCTACCTGACGGCAATGGTATCGACCTGTTGCGTTGGATGCGCAAAGAGGGTATGACGCAGCCGTTCATCATCATGACCGACTATGCCGAAGTGCATACGGCGGTTGAAAGTATGAAACTCGGCTCGCTGGACTACATACCCAAACAACTCGTGGAGGACAAACTCGTGCCTCTTCTCCGTACCATACTGAAAGAGCGGAATATCGGGCGGAGCCGTATGCCCGTGTTTGCCCGTGACGGTTCCGCCTTCCGGAAAATCATGCACCGGATAAGGCTGGTAGCACCAACCGACATGAGCGTACTGATATTCGGAGAGAACGGCACGGGCAAGGAGCATATCGCCCACCATCTGCATGATAAAAGCAAACGTTCCGGCAAGCCGTTCGTGGCTGTGGACTGCGGATCGTTAAACAAAGAGCTTGCTCCATCGGCATTTTTCGGACACGTCAAAGGCGCATTCACCGGTGCGGACAGTGCCAAGAAAGGATATTTCCATGAAGCCGAAGGCGGCACGCTGTTTTTGGACGAAGTGGGCAACCTCGCACCGGAAACCCAACAGATGCTTCTGCGTGCCATACAGGAGCGGCGATACCGCCCCGTTGGTGACAGGACGGATAGAAGTTTCAATGTCCGTATTATCGCTGCCACCAACGAGAATCTGGAAAAGGCGGTCAATGAAAAGCGTTTCCGGCAGGACTTGCTGTACCGTCTGCACGACTTCGATATAACCGTTCCGCCGCTGCGTGATTGTCAGGAAGACATCATGCCGCTGGCAGAGTTTTTCCGCGAGATTGCCAATAATGAATTGGAGTGCAAGGTTAGCGGATTCAGCTCCGAAGCACGGAAAGCGTTGCTGACCCATTCATGGCCGGGCAACGTGCGCGAGCTTCGGCAGAAAATCATGGGCGCGGTGTTGCAGGCACAGACGGGACTTGTCACGAAAGAGCATCTGGAACTTGGGATAACCGAAACAACCTCTATTACCGGCTTCTCCCTACGCAACGATGAGGAAGATAAAGAGCGGATTCTGCGTGCTTTGAAGCAGGCTGACGGGAACCGGAAGGTCGCTGCCGAATTGCTTGGAATAGGCAGGACAACACTCTATAATAAACTGGAAGAATATGGATTGAAGTATAAATTTGAGCAACCATAGCCCGCAATTCGCTGAAAATGGCTATCTTTGCATGACATATTAGAAGGTAACGGCGACTGGCAGAGCCTTTTGCCGCCTATATATAACATAAGACCGCAAGGCGTTTCGAGCGAAAATCTGGTAAATTGACACTACGGAGACGATTGCGTGATGCTTATGCTATGCCTACGCATAGCGTGCATTCACGTACTCTCCGTAAAAGGCTTTACCAGAGCCGTCGCTCGAAAGTAGTGTGATTTGCACGCTACTTTTTTGTCCTTGCCCAACGAAAGGAAACGATAATGGGTAAAGTACAGATTCTTGCCGTCCTCACGATGGACGGTTGTCAAAGCTCCGAGTTATGTTGCAAAGCGTATAAGGAACTGCGCCTTGAAGATTGCGGCATCAATAAGATAAGGGAAAACGCCCTTTATCATATCACACCGGATTATTCCATATCTATGCTTGACGAATGGCGGAAATCCACAACAGACATCTGCTATCTGGCAGAAGTCACTCCTGAAAAGGCGGACTACATCAACGGGCTGCTGCGTATGCGTGTGGTGGATGAAATCATACTTTACACGATTCCTTTCATTGCCGGAACGGGAAAGCGTTTCTTCCAGTCCGCCTTGCCACAGGGACAATGGACGCTGACCTCACAGAAGGTGTACCGCAACGGAGTGGTCCGCCATATCTATAAAGCGTGCGTTTGATGTCCGGAAAGTGGACGAATGTTCAGTAAATGAACACTTTAAGCTGAATACAATTCCTGTCGGATAAATAAATTGAGAAATTATCACACTGAAATCCAGCACCTTGCAGAGAGCGTGCCGGATTTTTTCTTTTATGTACACGCTTTTTGCCAATCATATTCATGTGCGCATACCGAAAAACAGAGTGTAAAATTTCAAAATTGACAGGACATGAATTATTTCTTATTGGCGGAAACCGAGTTCTTCCGCCGTATAAACGAAGCCGGGGACTGCAATATGGAAACGGCATACACGGCTTTCGCCACGCAAGTGATCGAACTATGCAGCGGCAATGTGGACACCAACCGCACCATCATTGCGCTGGCTTACATTGAAATCGAGTTGCAGCACCATCCCGTGCGCAATCTTCCCGAAGAAAAGAGGGAGGTTGCAGCCTACATCAGCAAGGCACTCTCTTTCGTGAGGAAGATGCAGAAGTTCCTTGCCGCTCCCCAAGTGCCACCACTAATCCCCATCCGTACATCCTCCGACAACACAACCGAAAATCCCGCCTCACCCCTGCAATGGACGGGCAACGCCATCGACCTCGTGGAACTTATCTACGGCATCAACGAGATGGGCTGCATCAACAACGGCAACATGCCGCTCAAACAGCTGGCCCCGCTTCTCTACAAGATTTTCGGGGTTGAATCAAAGGACTGCTACCGCTTCTATATAGACATCAAACGCCGGAAGAACGAAAGCCGCACCTATTTCCTTAACAGAATGCAGGAGAAACTGAACGAGAGAATGCTCCGCGACGAAGAAATGGAGCGCATGAGAAGATAAAAAATATCCATTATAAATAAAAAGACAGGATGCATGTATTCCTGTCTTTTTAGTTTATATTTGATTACATACTAATTAGTTCTATATGAAACCTTTCAATCCGATAAAGATAAACTGCAAAACATTATGTCTGGGAAATAATAGAACAATTAGTGCTATTAGCATTTATAATTACTACGAACGATGAAACAACTACTTTAAGATTGATCTATAAAAATCGCCACTTTGCAGTTTGTTTTTTGTGTAAAATTCGCCAATTAAAAAATTATGATTATCTTTGCACTATAATTCATAAAGGTATGGAAACAGTAAATAGAATACTTCAAGAGAAGATTACTGCACGAATCGCGCCCAATAAAGCAGTATTAATTTTTGGTGCCCGCCGTGTTGGTAAAACGGTAATGATGCGTAAAATTGTGGACAACTATTCAGGTAGGACTATGATGCTCAACGGTGAAGACTACGACACATTAGCACTTTTGGAGAATCGCTCAATTGCCAATTATCGACATTTGCTGGATGGTATTGATTTGCTGGCTATTGATGAGGCACAGAACATACCACAAATCGGTAGTATTCTGAAGTTGATAGTTGATGAAATACCGGGAATAAGCGTCTTGGCAAGTGGTTCTTCATCATTCGATTTACTGAATAAGACTGGTGAACCGTTGGTAGGTCGCAGTACGCAATTTTTACTTACTCCTTTTTCGCAACGGGAAATAGCACAAATAGAAACCCCTTTTGAAACTCGTCAGAATCTTGAAGCCCGTTTAATTTACGGTTCATATCCTGAAGTAGTAATGATGGAGAACTATGAACGTAAAACAGACTATTTACGCGATATTGTAGGTGCATACCTGCTTAAAGATATCTTAGCAATTGACGGCTTAAAAAATTCGAGCAAGATGCGCGATCTGCTTCGATTGATAGCTTTTCAGTTGGGCAGTGAAGTTTCTTACGATGAGTTAGGTAAACAGCTCAGCATGAGCAAAACAACAGTTGAAAAATATCTTGACCTCTTGGAGAAAGTATTCGTTATATATCGTCTTGGGGCTTACTCGCGCAATCTTCGCAAGGAGGTGACGAAAGCTGGGAAGTGGTATTTCTATGATAATGGCATTCGAAATGCTATTATAGGTGCTTTTTCACCATTGGCTATTCGGCAGGATGTTGGTGCATTGTGGGAGAACTATATCATCGGAGAGCGTCGTAAGGCGAATTTCAACGAAGGGCTGCATAAGGAGTTCTATTTTTGGCGTACTTACGATAAACAAGAGATTGATCTTATCGAAGAGAATCCTAATAATCTGACCGCATTGGAATTTAAATGGGGGAACAAGATGCCGACTGTTCCAAAAGTATTTCAAGAAGCATATCCACACGTAGAGTTTCATGTGGTGAACAGGGAAAATTATTTAGAATTTGTGTAATGTAAAAATTTATAAGAGTATGTATTTAAGCCGGTTGCATATTAGTAAGTTTAGAGTATTCGATGATATCACCTTGTATTTCAAGAATGGTATAAATATACTGATTGGAGAAAATAATTCGGGAAAAACCGCAATTATAGATGCCTTACGTATATGTCTCGGATGCGGTAAACCAGATAACTTTATTTATGTGCAAGACGGAGATTTACATGTTAATCCGGAAAATCCTTCAGAAATCAACACAGTCATACAATTTGACTTGATATTTGAATTTGGAGATGCGTCAATTGAAAGGGAATGTTTCTATGATTTCATATCACAAGATAAAGACAATCCTGACAAGCAAACGATACAGTTGCATTTGAAATTCATCCAAGAAAATAATGGGAAGAAAAAATATTTCAAACGAATAATATGGGGTGGAGACAACGAAGGGCAGCAAGTACCTTATGAATCTTTACAAGAAATCTTTTATACCTATTTAAGTCCACTAAGAGATGCCGTAAGTTGTCTGCGACCTTATTCATATGACAATAAAACATCGCAGTTATTCAACCAACTTACAAAATATGACAAAGGCAACGAAAGCATACCTCTGAATGAAGAAAAGAAAAAATCACTTGCAAAAAATCTATACCAAATCTTCGAGAATGATGCTTATGATTGGAAACATATTTTAACTACAGGAAAGAGCAAAGTTAATGAGCATCTTGAAGGTACAGGAATAACTCTAAAACATCCTGATATAGAAATGCGCTATGTAGGCCGAGAGTTCTCGGATGTTGTACGTGGTATCGAATTAAAATGTCCGGTTTATAAAACAGTCGAAGCCGGACAAGAACAGAAATACTTTACCCTATCTCAAAATGGTTTAGGTGAAAACAATCTTATTTTCACATCCGTTGTCTTAGGAGATCTTATCAACAGATGCGAAGACCATGCTTTGGAAATCTACAACGCTTTACTTGTGGAAGAGCCCGAAGCACACTTGCATCCACAGTATCAGAATACTTTCTTCGAGTATCTAAATGAATTACAAAGCAAAGGACTTCAAGTATTTGTAACATCGCACTCACCGACAATTACGGCTAAATCGGATGTCAATAATATTTCCATTTTGCAACGTAAACAAAGTATTATACAGTCATTTTCATTTGATGAATTATCGGAAGATGATTATCCGAAAGAAAGTAAACGACATTTGCGAAAATTCTTGGACACGACAAAAGCTCAATTATTTTTTGCTAACGGAGTGTTGTTGGTAGAAGGTGTCGCAGAAGCGATTATTATACCCATTCTCGCAAAGAAATTCTTGACCGAAAAAATCGACTTGTGTAAAAGTGGCATTGAATTAGTCAATATCGGAGGTGTCGCATTCAATCATTTTGGGTTATTATTTAACAATGATGATGAGAGAAAGCGACTATTGTCGAAATGTGCGATCATTACAGACAGCGATCCCAAAGACAATGGAGATATATCTGACAGAGCGCAAAAAGCAAAGGATTTAGAGAAACATAACCTGAAAGTATGTTTGGCTACACACACTCTTGAGCATGATTTATTCGAACAATCTGAGCGTAACAAAGCTATAATGCGAGATGTATATCGAAAAATACATGCTCAAACAGATGATTTAAGTGGTGATTTTAATGTCTCTACTTTAATGAAAAAACTCAAATCTAATAAAGATAAAGCGGAATTTGCATTACAACTTTGTGATAGATTAGAAACCGAAGTAGCGTTCGATGTACCTGATTATATAAAGGATGCTATTTTGTTCATAGCCCCTTCAGAATAAAAGTATGGATATTCAATTATCAGCACAACAACAAGCTGTTGTAGGTTGCAACGAGCCGAGAATTGTCGTGAAAGCCTGTCCGGGAAGTGGAAAGACTTTCTCTGTGGCTGCGCGTATGGCAAAACTTTTACGAGAGAATAATTTATCGAGACACCGAGGAATTGCAGCCATATCTTTTACCAACACTGCATGTGAGGTTATACAAAAAGAACTTAAAGAGACATTCGGTTGTCGAAATATAGGTTATCCTTCATTTATAGGGACGATTGATAGTTTTATAAATACTTACATATTTCTGCCTTATGCCCATTTAGTTATGGGATGTGATTGTCGTCCTGAAATAGTAGGAACCGCATTTAATAAATGGTTTGATTATGATCCGACCCAAACAAGATATATTAGGGGTAAGCACGGTGAACGAATAATTACATCTCGTGATACCAACTACTATTTCGATCTCATATCATTTGGGCTTAATGACCAATTATTGCGATTAGCCCCATATCAGTCATATCATTTCGGAAAAGCGGATTGGGATAATCCCAATAAGAAAGATGGTTCACCTAAAAAGATTATATCTGAATTGAAAGAGATGAAATGGAAACATTTCAATGCAGGCAAGTTCAATCAGGCAGATGCGATATATTTTACATTCAGAATATTAGATAAATATCCTTCAATAACACAAAATCTTGTCCGTAGATTTCCTATATTGATAATTGATGAAGCTCAAGACACAACAGAGTTGCAAATGGCTATAATTGATAAATTATCTCAATATGGAGCGGAATCTATTATGTTGATTGGGGATCCTGACCAAGCAATTTTTGAATGGAATACTGCCAGTCCACATTTATTTATGGAAAAATACAATAATCCAGATTGGCATTCATTGGATTTGTCGGAAAATAGACGTAGCTCCGAAAAAATATGTCAATTAGCTAATCGTTTCTCAGGAAATGAAATGTGTTCAATAGCAAGTGACAAGGATTACACAGACGAGCCATGTATTAAAGGGCATCTCGACACGCCGGAATCTGTCAATCAAATTACGAATCATTTCATCGAAAAATGCAATGAGATGGGATTGGATGAATCTGAATATGCAGTTGTATTTCGAGGACAAAAGTTTGGCGAAACAAACTTTGGATTAGTAAACAATGATAGCTCATCAAGACAGAATAGTCCGTGGATAAACGGACACTACGGCGTTAGAGATATTGTATATGGAAAATATTTGATTGATCATGGAAAATATACTGACGGACTATCTCTTATAGAAAAAGGTTGCTATAAAATAACAAAGCGAGTACGGTATGTTCCCGCAAGTACAATACGAAAAGAAATAGGGGAAGTAGGGTTTAGAAGACATAGAGCAGAAATGGTTGAGTTTATTCAAAAATTACCTTCAACGAATAATACACTGTCTAATTGGATTACGGAACTTCAACAAACGGGCATAAATCTAACTGTTGATTTGGGCAAGGCGAATGTCCGTATTGAATCGCTTTTTAGAACAGTAAATCATCTCTTTCGGCAAGAGCGACCTTACCTGAAAACAATTCATTCGGTAAAAGGCATGACATTGGAGGCTATTTTAGTATTTCTATCTAAAAAAGCTGTCAGCACGAACTATGCAACGATTTTGAATAATCCTGCAAAGTATTCTGTTGACAATAATGAAGAACTCCGCATTGTGTATGTTGCATGTACACGACCTAAAAAAATGTTATGGATAGCCGTTCCATCAGACGATATCGATTGTTGGAGAAATAAATTGTTCTAAGCAAAAACAGATGATGCGATATTGTTTGCCATCATCTGTTTTTTGCTTTATATTTAACTACTTGGTAATAATATGCTTATAACGGGGCAGAACAAGGTATCAAACTTGTCCCGCCCGTTTCCGTTACCGACTGCCTCCTGTCGGCTATTTCTGCTGCAACAGATGTTTCAGATTTTCGTCATTAGCGATGCGTTCCAACTCTTCCTGAACAATCTGTTTCACCTCCTCCTTGATGCGCCTGTAATTCGCCTGCACTGTTTCCTTCATGCAGTCTTTGCCATCCTCGTCCGTGAAGTCGGTAATGATGGGTATCGGCTTGTAGGCTTTCTCCTCGCGTTTCACCTTCTCGGCATCCACGACAATCTCACAGTGGAAAATCTTCTGCTCGATACGCTCGTTGAAGTTGTCGGACACCGAACCGACAAACATGCCCTGCGTCAATCCGGAAATCTTGCTCGGCGGGATAAGCGCGTCCATCTGCGTGTTGATGGATGTAGAAACGTCCTGCCGGTTGATAGAGATAGACTGCCGTTTTTGCAACACCTTTCCGAACCGCTCCGAAAGCGTCTTGGCGGTTTCGCCCACCACCTGACCGGAGAAGATATTTCCGACAGTATTCATCACGTAGGCTAAGCACCCGACGTCCATTTTCATATTTCTATGACGGATTTTCGGATACTCGCCCCCAAACCGGACGTACACCTCTCGATGTATCCGGCTCTCCACTAACTTAATCAATCTAAAATTTACCATTGTGCATAGTTCTATGGCAATTAAAACATACTGCTATCGTTTTTCTTTGTCTTGCAATCATGTGTTTTTCCCAAGTGGCTTTTCCTTTCAAGTCTTTGAGTTTACGCACGTGGTGCATTTCCAAGTTATCCGTAGCTCCACAATACTCGCACTTCCTTGCCTTTAATCGGTCTATTAGGCTTGTACGGGCAAGGTTGTATTTCGAGCGTGGTATGTTATCAAAACAAGCAACTTTGGCTTCCACCTTTCGTTTGAAGCCGTCATGATAAAACAATCTCACTTTCTCTTTTCCGTATTTGTCTTTGAAGCGCACGCCAAATTCTTTTCCAACCCTGTATTTCTTCATCAGATGTTTACGGGTAGTTCGGTATTTATGTCCGAATGTTTTCAACATGCTCTCTTTCATTATGCGGTAGAACTGATTTAGGACTGTACTGTTATTGGCTATCGAGTAATAGTTATAGAACCCCCTTATTTCGGAATTGAACTTATCCAGTATTTCAAGGTCGTCATTGTTAGCCAGATACCCTCGTGGGCTACCTTTCCACCATTCTTTACCCTTTATATTCGTTTTGATTTTAAGGGCATCGTATGAGAGCAGGCGTTTCCTCATGGTTTCTGTTGTTACTTTCAACACCACCTTTTTGCCGAATACTCGTTTTAGTTTTCCCGATTTATCCCTTTTGGGCAGATTGGTATCACGTACATAGACATCAAAACCTAAGAATTTTGCGGGTTTGGTTCCATGAGTAATCAAGGTTTTTTCATCGGACAGTTCAAGTTTGAGTTTCTCTGCAAGGAATTGTTTGATGTTTTCTTTAATTTCTTTGCAATCCTCTTTTGAACCGATAACCCCGATGAGAAAGTCGTCCGCGTATCTCACGTATTTTAGTCTTTTGTATGTGTCGTCCATTTCCACCCCATAGGGGATAAGGACACGCTTCTTCTCTATTTCTCTGATTTCCTTTTGCAGTGCAGTTCTTTTTGTTTCATCCTTTTCCTTCTTCAAATTTTTGGTTACAGTCATCTTTCGTCCTTCAAGCACTCGGGCTTCGGGATTCCGTAACCGTCTGTTTCCCTTGTCGAAGTTCTGAATATATTCCTCCATGTACTTATCCAGCTTGTCCAGGTAGATGTTAGCCAGTATCGGACTAATGATTCCTCCCTGTACTGTGCCGCTGTAAGTACGGTGTAATATCCAGTCTTCCAAATAGCCTGCGTTCAAAAACTTGCGGATTAGCCTGATAAATCTATCATCTTTGATACGTTCTTGTAGGATTTTTATCAGCACATCATGGTTGATGTTGTCAAAAAAACCTTTTATATCGCCTTCAATAAACCATTTGGTTCCGATAAAGTTGTTTTGCAGATATATCAGTGCTGTATGGCAACTTTTCCCCGGTCTGAAACCGTGGGACTGATAACTGAATTGTCCCTCGTATAGGGATTCCAGTACCATTCGCATCACTTCTTGCACCAATTTATCTCTGAATGCAGGTATTCCCAAAGGACGCATCTTCCCATTTTTCTTCGGGATATACGTTCTTCGTGACGGTTGCGGCTGATATGATTCGTCTTTCAACTCTTTAATCAGCCTTTCAATGCGTTTCAGGCTCGTTCCGTCGATATTCTTTCCGTCCGAACCTTTAGTTGAGTTGCCTTGTTTCTTTGACAATTTTTGATAGGCAACATAGAACATTTCCTCATTGAACAAAATCCTGTACAGCCTTTCGTACTTGTAGTCCGATTGGTTGCTGTGTTTCGTCAGATTGTTTAATACTTTCTTTGGATGTCTCATAATGTCTCTCACATTTTCCATTAATTGTATCAAATAAGTTAGCTGCCACCCTTCGCCATTGCAGATTACATTGTAACCTACGTGTACAAGGTTTTCCCTTGCTCGGACTACTACGGCGGCTCCGTTGCCATGTCGGATATTCAGAGGTCTGCACCTCATAGCCTTACAACTGGCATTCCGATTTAGGCAATCCCCATTAAAACATACAATAATATATGGCTTGGCAGATTGTCGGATATGACTTCCGTCCTTTACTCGCTTATTGCGATGTGCTACAACAAGTTCCTGCTACATTTCCCCAAGTCATTTGGAAATGAGTGTTGCAGTATGACGATTTTAGTTACCTTACGTCACAGTTTAGAGCACTAACCACTCGGACTATCATTCAATCAGTATGGATTTTATCCTCGTATCTGTCTATTTCACCCACCGTTCAGTCGCAGTTTGGTAACTTCACTGACTTTCGGCTATTCTGACATGCTACACTCCCTGTCCGGTTTCCCTTTCAGATAAGTCAGCGGTGATAGGTTTTTCAAAGAACACTTACCTAATCTCCTGCCACAGAGATAATTATTGTATGCCCTTATGGGCGCAC